>Ga0307487_1002521_pt1 | contig 11610 bp, 10 predicted proteins | sample CBIW12metaG_FD_203665 | JGI IMG/M metagenome (GOLD analysis project Ga0307487, IMG submission 203665) | Sea-ice brine microbial communities from Beaufort Sea near Barrow, Alaska, United States - CBIW 1.2 | ecosystem: Environmental > Aquatic > Marine > Coastal | place: USA: Alaska | collected... | reverse complement strand
TAGTTATGTCTTTTACAGATTTGTTTGATAGCGGTGAGCACCGTAGGAATTTAGGCCACTTTGCAGCGATTGCCAATATGGCTACCGTAGATGGTGAAATAGGTCCAGAGGAAGAGAAACTGCTGAAACGATTTGCCGTCAAACTGGATATTGATGAATCTGAATATGTGGAGGTGCTTTTAAACCCCACCAAATTCCCCATAAATCCACCAAATACGACAGAAAAACGCCTGGAACGCCTGCATGATCTATTTAGGATGATCTTTGCCGACCACGGTATTGATGATCACGAGCGGTTCTTAATTGAAAAATATGCAATTGGCCTAGGTTTTAGTGCAGAAAGGGCCCAAAGACTTATTAAACGTTCCATAGAGATTTTTAGCGGTGGCGTCGATTTTGATGATTACCGCTACCTGCTGGAAAAATAATAAAACAGTTCAAAGGTTATTTGGTTCTGCCAAGAATCTCATGGATAAGTTTCGTCCAATCACCATAGAGAAAGACCTAAGACTTTTAGGACGTAGGACGTAGCATTGCGTATATCCTCATTTCACGAAGTCAGAATATTGACAATCAAATAGTTGAAGTTTTTAGGCTGACGGCTTAAGTCCATTTGTCCTATGTCCCAGAACCGACTTATAGAATTTATTCCACAGAAATAATGGTAGGACCGGTTATTTTGTAGAAGGTGATTTCATAAAAGCTTCCGCTTTTTTCATCATGTTTTTGCTTCCGCAGAAAAAAGCGACTCGCTCATGAAGTTCGCTGGGCTGAATATCCAGAATGCGTTTGTAGCCATCACTGGCAGTGCCGCCGGCCTGTTCCACAATAAACGCCATGGGGTTGCATTCATAGAGCAGGCGCAGTTTCCCCTTTGCTTTTATAGAACTGGTGGGATAGATATAAATGCCTCCCTTTAGAATGTTTCTGTGAATGTCTGAAACCAGCGAACCGATATAACGGCTGGTGTACGGGCGGTCATCTTCCTCTTTCTGGCAATATTTGATATAATCTTTCACCCCCTGTGGAAAATGAACATAATTGCCCTCGTTCACCGAGTAGATGTTTCCATTTTCAGGAATGCGCATGTTGGGATGTGACATGTAAAAGGTACCTATGGCAGGATTTAGGGTAAACCCGTTAACACCGTAACCTGTTGTATAAACGAGCATGGTAGAAGTGCCGTAAATGATGTAACCTGCGGCGACCTGCTGATTACCGGGCTGTAAAAAGTCTTCAGATTTTACAGGTGTACCAGCCGGCGTTATCCTTCGGTAAATCGAAAATATCGTCCCCACCGAAACATTTACATCAATATTTGAAGAACCATCCAGCGGATCTAGAAGCACCACATATTTATTCTGATTGTTCTCATTGTGGTCTTCAACGGTAATAAAATCATCATTTTCTTCACTGGCAATCCCACACACAATCTGTCTATTGGTCAGTGTTTTAATAAACATATCATTGGCCAGTATGTCCAGTTTTTGCTGGGTTTCGCCCTGTATGTTTGTTTCGCCCGTGGCCCCAATGATATCTACAAGCCCTGCTTTGCGAACTTCGTGGCTTACGACTTTTGCGGCAAGCCGAAGGGAGTTAATGAGCCGTGAGAGTTCGCCGGTAGTGTATTGAAAGTCATTTTGGTTCTCGATGATTAATTCGCCGAGGGTCTGATTTTTACGCGCCATTTTTAAGGTTTTTGGTAAAAGTATCTTAAATATGCCGATTGCTATATCGTTTTCGTAAAAATTGAAGCCGTATCTTTGAACCCACAATAAAAACAAGCTTATGAGTTTTACGATTAGAAAAGCAGAAGCCAGCGATATGGCATCGGTTTTACGCCTGGTCAATGAGTTGGCCATTCACGAGAATGAAGCAGATGCGGTTGAGGTTACCGTAGATGACCTTATTGCTCATGGTACGGGGAATAATCCGGATTTTACCTGTTTTGTGGCAGATACAACAGATGAAGGTATCGTGGGCATTGCGCTCACCTATTTTAGGTTTTCGACCTGGAAGGGCAGAACCGTACATCTAGAAGATCTTGTGGTCAGGGAAAATAGGCGTGGTGAAGGCATTGGCATGGCGCTTTATAGCGAAATTATCAATTTTGCGCACGAGCACGATGTGCGCCGCGTAGAGTGGGTCGTGTTAGATGACAATCACGGCGCCATAGGTTTTTACGAAGCTTCTGGAGCCCATGTGATGAAAAACTGGCATACCGTGCAAATGCATAAAGAAGGTATGAAAAAATTCTTAAAGGATAGAGGCAAAATTTAAATCGAGAATTCGCATTGGCGTCCGTTTTATTCGCTTTTAATCCTATAAAATGAGGGTATTCAAATTTGGTGGCGCATCGGTAAAAGATGTCGCAGGTCTTGAACGCGTGGTTACCGTATTGCGTCATACCGGAGCAAAAGATCTGATTATCGTCGTATCGGCCATGGGCAAAACCACCAATGCGCTGGAAGAGGTCGTTGCCGCATATTTAAATAATAGTATCAGGCTGGGCCAAGCGCTTGATAAGGTGCGCATTTATCATTTTGAAATAATAAATCAGTTGGTTTTGGCTGAAAAACAGGCGCTTTGTGTCAAAATAAGTGCGTTTTTTGCCGAAATCGAAGCTTTTTTAACCAATAATCAGTCGGCTGACCGTGATTTTATTTACGACCAATTGGTGCCTTACGGCGAACTTCTGTCAAGCACGATCCTACAGGCGGTTTTAGAACAAAACGGTATTGTGTCTAAATGGTTGGATATTCGTACGCTCTTAAAAACCGATTCCAATTTCCGCGAAGCGAAAGTTAACTGGAAACTCACACAGGAAAATTTCAAAAACCAGATAAAAAGCGGTTCCACCTATCTTACCCAAGGTTTTATAGGTAGTTACAAACCTGGTTGCACAACGACTCTGGGCCGTGAAGGGAGTGATTATACCGCCGCGATCATCGCCTTTTGCCTCGATGCGGAGCAGGTCACGATCTGGAAGGATGTCCCCGGTGTTCTCAACGCAGACCCCCGTTATTTTAATGATGCCACTTTGCTCAGTGCAATTTCCTATACCGAGGCTATCGAGTTGGCTTTTTATGGCGCTTCGGTCATTCATCCCAAAACCCTGCAACCACTGCAGCAAAAGGGGATTCCATTATATGTGAAACCTTTTATGGATCCCTCGGCAAGCGGCACCTGTATCATGCAAGGCACTGCCATCACGCCTTTCGGCCCCTGTTTTATCCTTAAAAGGGACGAGGTGTTGATCAAGCTTTCCACGTGGGATTTTTCGTTTATGCTTGAAGAACATCTGGGAGAGGTTTTCAGGCTCATGGCGCGTCATCGCGTTAAAATGGACCTTATCCAAAATTCTGCGATCAGTTTTTCGCTTTGCGTAGATGATAAATTCAATACGGTGACCAAGTTAATTGATGAACTGAAAAACCGCTTTAAAATAGAGGTGTTTAAAGGGGTAGAGCTCTACACTATAAGGCATTTTACATCAGAGGCGCTGGCTAAGGTGGAGGAGGGAAAAGAGATTTTGGTAAAACAGGTGGCAGGAAATACGGCACAACTGGTGGTTAAATAGTCTGCCCCGCCCCCGTTTTTTGCTATCTTTGTTTTTCTCGCCTAAAATTTACAACCAAATAACATGGGATTAGTTACAGCAAAAGAAGTCGCACAAGCCATGAATGTGGATAAACTGGGCTTTGTAGGGACTTTTATGGGCTGGACCATGATGCGGATATTAAAGATATCAAAGGCCAATAAAATCTACGACCGCAATAAGCACTTGAGTGATATCGAATTTCTGGATGCCATTCTGGAAGAATATCAGGTGCGTTTTGAAATTCCCGAAGAAGATTTGAAAAGGCTCCCAAAAGACGGAGCCTACATTACCATAAGCAACCATCCACTTGGCGGGATAGACGGTATTCTACTCCTGAAATTTATGCTGGAGAAGCGCCCAGATTTTAAGATCATGGGCAATTTTTTATTGCACCGCATCGAGCCGCTGAAGCCTTATGTTATGGCGGTCAATCCCTTTGAGGAAAAAAAAGATATAAAATCGAGCATAGGGGGTTTTAAAAAAGCGCTTTCCCATTTAAAGGCGGGTTCGCCGCTGGGTATTTTTCCGGCGGGAGAGGTTTCTACCTGTAGGGAAGATGAAATGATCATAGACCGCCCTTGGGAAGAGGCCGCGATGAAACTGATCAAAAAAGCGGAATTACCGGTGGTTCCCATCTATTTTCACGGTAAAAACAGCCGTTTTTTCTACAGGCTTTCTCGTATCAGCAATACGCTGCGCACGGCCAAGCTCCCTTCGGAGATGCTCACGCAGAAAAATAGGTTGATAAAAGTGCGCATTGGCAATGCCATAAGTGTAAAAGCACAAAAAGAGCACGAAGATATAGGTGAATTTACCGAATTTTTGCGCCGTAAGACCTATATGCTGGCCCGTACCTTTGAAAAAAAGAGTTTACTGAGCACCTTGCCCCGTTCCCTGAAAGCGGCGCGTGGGCCACAAAAAATCGCAAATTCGGTCAAGGCGGAATGGATTGAAAAAGAAGTATCAAACCTGCGTGACAACGACCGAAGGCTTACCCAATCTAAAAACTATGAGGTTTTCCTAGCGCCCGCTGTTGAAATGCCAAATATCCTGCAAGAACTGGGACGCTTGCGCGAAATCACGTTCAGAGCCGTGGGAGAAGGTACTAATGAGCCCAGCGACCTAGATAGATATGATGCGCATTATCACCATTTATTTCTATGGGACCAGGAGGCAAAAAAGATCGCCGGCGCATACCGCATGGGGCTGGGATCACAGATCTTGCCTGCTTATGGCATTGATGGTTTTTATACGCAGAGCCTTTTTCGTTTTGAGCCTGAACTGCATAAAATGATGGGCGAAAGCATCGAGATGGGCCGTGCTTTTGTGATCAAGGAATATCAGCAAAAACCCATGCCGCTCTTTTTATTGTGGAAGGGGATCATTCACACGACCCTGCGTTATCCCGAGCATAATTATCTCATAGGCGGTGTAACCATAAGCAACCAGTTTTCAAGTTTTTCAAAATCGTTGATGATCGAGTTTATGCGCTCGCATTACTATGATCCGTATATCGCGCAGTATATTCGGCCAAAAAAGGAATATAAGGTAAAATTGAAAGATGCCGATAAGGAGTTTGTCTTTGATGAAACCGAGAACGATCTCAATAAACTGGATAAACTCATTGAAGAGATGGAAACCGGCAACTTACGTGTACCGGTACTGATCAAAAAATACATTAAGCAGAATGCAAAAGTCGTTGCTTTTAACGTGGATCCCCTATTTAATGACGCCATTGACGGACTTATGTATATACGCATCGCAGACCTTCCCGAAAATACAGTAAAACCCGTACTCGAAGAGTTTCAGGAAGAACTGGAGAAAAATGGAGGAGGGGTAAAATTCTAATTTCTGACCATAAAATGGCCTAAATCATGTATTTATGGCCTAAAACCACGGTTTTTTACCCACTTGATAGGTGGCATAAAATTCTTCATCCGTTTTAGTGAGATAGACAATACCTTCTATAAGACCGATCAAACCTGTGATGGCTACCACAAAAACACCAATGGCCACACAGAATAAAATATAACCTACAATAGTGGTGATTAACATGATAAGTCCCTCTTTTTGATAGCCCAGTACAAATTTATGAACGCCCAGCTGGCCAAAAAATATAGCCAAAATACCGGCCAGTACTTTTTTGTTCTGCCGGTCATGGGTCATATCGTTCCAACCTTCCTTAAATTCTTTTGCGGAAGATTTTGCACCTTCTGAAAATCCTTCCCCCGTATTTTTATTATTGCTAAAATCTTTATTTTCTTCCATAATACATCCTGGTTTTTGATTAATAGAGCGTTAAATCCCTGTAAAATTAATTTTCAGCATTGAAACTTGCATTGATCTTATCTACAATGGTCTGGGCCAGTTTTATTTTGCTTTCTACCGTCCACCCGGCGATGTGCGGGGTAAGCAGTACGTTTTTGGCTTCTATCAAGTATTGTAAAGGTTCCGGAAGGGTTTCTGTAAAGAGATTTTCAAAGGAGAGTTTTTCGTATTCCAGAACATCCAGTCCAGCACCTAGGATCTTTTCGCTTTTTAGAGCTTTTACAAGATCTGCAGTGACCACGCTTTTACCACGTGCCGTGTTAATAAGCCAGAAGGGTTTTGTAAATTGATAGATAAATTCGGCATTGATCATTTTGTCCGTAAGCGGCGTCCACGGGGTATGCAGACTGAGCACATCTGCGGTTTTCTGTAGTTCTTTTAAGGATACTTGGGTGGCGTTTTCATCGCCTACATCTTTCTTGATATCGTGGCAGATGACCTTACAGTCAAAACCTTTGAGTTTTTTGGCGAAAGCCTTGCCCATATTCCCGTAACCGATGAGGCCCACGGTCTTCCCTTCCAGCTCTAGGCCGCGGTTGGACTCGCGGTTCCAATTTCCTGCCCGAACTTCGGCGTCAGCCTGATTGAGTCTGTTGAAAAGAGATAACAACATGCCCAATGCATGCTCACCTACCGCATTTCGGTTTCCTTCGGGAGCTGCAATGAGCATCACGTCTTTTTCGGCGGCATAAGGTTCATCAATGCTTTCCAGACCAGCGCCCACGCGCGCGATAAACCTCAGATCAGTGGCCTTGTCCAGAAAAGTCTTGTCGATTTTAAAACGGCTACGGATGACCACACCCTGGTAATCTGCTATTTTCTGCTCAATTTCTTCTTTTGAGGAGCTATAATCGGCATCGTTCTCAAACCCCGCTTTTTTCAGCTGATCCTGCATTAACGGGTGATTGTTATCTATATGGAGTATTTTGAACATTATATTTCAGGGTATTGTGTTTTGGTAAGTTCGGCCTGTACGTCGCCGGTATGTTTTGTTGTCAGTTTTTCAAAAAGCAAAATATGCACTTCCTCGCCATTCAGCGTTGTGGGGCAATGTTCTATGCCTTTTGGAACCACGATGATCTCGCCAGGTTTTACAATTTGTTCGCTTTCGCGGAAGCGCATGATGAGCGTTCCCTTCAGTACCTGAAAAAGTTCGTCCCCGTTATCATGTTTATGCCAAACAAATTCATCTTTGATTTTTGCCAGTAGCACCTGCATATCATCTACCGTTGCGATCTGATGTGGTGACCAATGTTCTTTAAACCGTGTTAGTTTTTCTGAAAGATTGATGGGTTGCATAGGTTATTGATTTGCCCGTTCATAGATTTCTGTAAATTCATCGGGAACCCTCATGGGACGGCCCATGGGCATGCTGAGCAAGCACCATTGTGTAATTGCCGTAGAGAGGATCTTGTCATCTTTTGGCCTAAAAATCTTGGTATGCCTGATGGATCTCACGCCCTCAAATTTCTCTACCCAGGTTTCCAGGATGATCTCGTCATCCTTAAAGGCGGGCGCATGGTATTTTATGGTATGTTCCAGTGCGACCCAAGCGTATTTTTTCAGCATTTCTGGAGTGGAATTGTCCTGCCAGTGGGCTTCGGCAACATCTTGCACCCATTGTAAATACTTCACGTTGTTCACGTGATCCATATTATCTATGGCACTTTCGGGCACTTTGACCTTCAGCTGAAATGCTTTTGCGTTCATATTCAAAATTACTAAACTTTTCCGCTCCGCGAAAGTATAACTGCAGCTCCCAAACCTAACAGTGGGTTTTGCCCCCACTCTCTCGGTCTAAACTTAAAATCTCTTTCTCAATCATACCTCATAAAATTAATCAGAGAGTTGATTTTTTAATCAAAAGCGGCGATTTTCGGCCTAAAAGAAGCATTTTTTGCCTTAAAACCCTAAAATCAATTTCGCCAGTGAAAAATAGATCAAAATACCGAAAATATCGTTGCTGGTGGTAATAAATGGACCGGTGGCAATCGCGGGATCTATGCCCCTCATGTGAAGGAGAATTGGAACAAAAGTCCCCACAAGTGCAGCCACAATGATCACCGAAAGCATTGCCACGGCAACCGTACAACTCAAGAGCCAACCAAAACCTACTATAACCCCAAAACCAATGACGAGAATTCCCAGGGCCATACCATTGATGAGGCCGATGCTTATTTCTTTGAGCAGGCGCATCCACGGGCTTCCCGTCACATTGTCATTGGCAATACCCTGCACGATGATCGCGCTTGATTGCACCCCTACATTACCCGCCACCGCGGCAACCAGTGGGGTGAAAAAGAAGAGTTCAGGATGCACGGTGAGCGCGCCTTGAAAACTTTGCATAATATTTACTGCAGCAAGGCTGCCCACAAGACCTAAAACCAACCATGGCAAACGGGCACGTGTGAGCTCCCAGACGGTATCATCTGCTTCTACATCTTCAGAGATACCGGCGGCCATTTGATAATCTTTATCGGCCTCATCACGTATGAAATCCACAATGTCATCTATGGTAATACGGCCTAAAAGTACGCCCACATCATTGACCACGGGCACAGCTTCCAGGTCATATTTTTGCATTAGCCGCGCCACCTCTTCGCCAGAATCGTGCACGTTTACAGCATCTACGTTTGGGATATAAATATCAGAGATTTTTGACTTGGTATCAGCGGTAAGTAAATCTTTTAATGAAAGCCGGCCAATGAGATGTTCTCTTTTATCTACTACATAAACCGAATGTACGCGGGTCACATTTTTCGCTTGGATACGCATTTTCTGTACGCAACCCGCCACCGTCCAGGTTTCGCGCACGCGCACAAGTTCGCGGGCCATGAGTCCACCGGCCGAATTTTCGTCATAGCGCAGCATCTCGATGATATGGCGCGCGTGCTCCTCATCTTCAATGGCGCCAATGACCTGCTGCTGGATCTCATCGCTAAGTTCAGAAAGAAAGTCAACCGCGTCGTCAGAATCGAGTTGGTCAAGCTCCTCGGCGATTTCTTCCGGTGTCAGGTTGCTCAACAGTTGTTCCCGCAAGTTCTCATTGAGTTCCATCAGGGCTTCAGATGTGGTGCTGCTGTCCAGTAATTTAACCAGATGCGTGGCTTCATCTGTATTCAGCTCATCAAGGATCTCGGCGATATCGGCAGGGTGCACCTCATGAAGAAGCTCAGATATGCGCGGATCATCCCCAGCCTCAATAAGGAATTCTAACTGCTCGATAAGCTCTTCTGTGATTTCAAAAGCCATAGGTGAAAATTAGGATGGATATACAATTCTGGGTGTGGCAAATATAACTAAAGTAGCTACGCGTAGACAAATTATTCTAGGGATGCTTCTTGCTTATGAAGGACAATTCCCGATTGGTTATCTTTGATTTTGAAGTTAGAAATTTAAGTATGAATTGGATTCTCGGTATCGCCCTCTTTTTAACCTGTGTTTTTTTGATAAATCATTTTTTAAACAAAAGAAGGGAACTGCGAGAAAATAAACGAATAACAGATGAATGGGGAAAACCGAAAACAGCATCCTATTTTAACATGCATAAGATAAGTCGGTACTTCGAGAACAGACGTGAAAATGTTAAGGCGTATCAAATAATTGAAGATGCCACCTGCAACGATCTTGATTTTGACGCGGTTTTCAAATTTATGGACAGGACCTCTTCAAAAATTGGTCAGCAGTTTCTTTATTATAAATTTCGGGTGATACAGCCTCTGGACCGTGTAAAACGTTTTGCTGCCCTAAGCGGTATTTTTGAAAAAGATACGCTAACAAGAACCGTTTTTCAGCGGGAGCTTCTCAAACTGAACCATGTCAAGGCGTATGGGCTGGAAGAGCTGGCCCATTTTGATACCGTTAAAAAACCAAAGATACTAAACCTGCTTTATGCTCTTTCCGGGTTGGCGATCGTAGCCTTAGGGTTAAGTTTTTTCTATCCAGTATTCAGTTTGTTGTTGATTCCAATTTTTGCAATAAATATGGTTTTTCATTATCGCAATAAGGAAACAATCGTGTATTACATGCGGGGGCTAGCGGTATTTTCAAAAGCGGTGCCTATCGCCCAATTTTTCGCCAAAAATGACAATATTCAGGCTTTTTACACGGATTTCCATTTTTTACGCCCTTTGTCAAATATGCGTGATAAAGTTAAATTTTTCACCACGGAAAGTAAGTTGTACAACGAGTTTCTAGCTGTATTCTGGATTGTTTCAGAATGTATTAAAATACTTTTCAATATAGAATATATCGTGTTTTATAGATTGGCAGACCGTCTTTTAAATGAGCGCGAGAACATAGATAGATTATTTGAATTTATTGGCGAGATAGATGTTGCGATCTCCTGTGCATCGGTGCGTGCTGGTAAAATAGTGACCTGTACGCCCGTTTTTACCCCAGAAAACACCATTTTTTATACCGAACTGACCCATCCACTTCTAAAGGATTGTGTGCCAAATGATCTGGAACTTACAAATAGCAGCATGCTTATCACTGGCTCTAATATGTCTGGAAAGACCACATTTATAAGGACCATCGCCCTTAATGCGCTGTTGGCGCAAACCTTGCATATCTGTTTTGCCAAAAGATATGAAGCGCCTTTTTTCAGGATTTATTCTTCCATCAGGATTTCTGATGATCTATTGAGTCAAAAAAGTTATTATCTTGAGGAAGTGCTTCGGGTCAAAAAGCTGATAAACGCTTCAAAAGAAGCTAGTCCATGCATGTTTGTAATGGATGAATTGCTTAAAGGAACCAATACCTTAGAGCGCATTGCTGCAGGAACTGCTATTATTTCTTATCTGAATAAACCACAACATTTTGTATTTGTTGCCACGCATGATACAGAACTCACTAAATTAGTAGAACCCGAAGATTTTGAATCCTATCATTTTATCGAAAGCATTGCAAATAACAAACTCTTTTTTGATCATAAATTAAAAAAAGGACCCTTAAGAACCAGCAACGCCATAAAAATTTTGGAGATAAACGGTTATCCTTCTCAAATAATTGAGCAATCACAGGAGACAGCCCTCACATTATTAAAAGCTAGCTATTCTTAATAAGAGTGCCACCTTTCATATTATTAGATGTTTGAATGACCACCAGATCAATTTTTGGGGAAACACTGGCCACTTCTATGCGTATATGCGCAATCTCCTCTTCTGCATTGACCAGCGGTATATCTTCGATAATGTCCAGTTCTATGACCACGAGAATATTGTCTGGGCCCAGGTGCATGGTTTTGGGCGCTTTAAAGCTTTTTACATTTTTATGGCGGTGCAGTATTTCTTCAATGCCGCGAAGTATTTCCAGGCTCGCGCTTTCGCCAAGCAATAAACCTTTTGTCTCCCGCGCCAGAAAAGTGGCGACGCCCAGCAGTAAAAGTCCGATGAGAATAGAGGCCGACCCGTCAATGTATGGTTTGTCCAGATAGTGCGATAGAAAAACGCCCAATAGCGCGATAAGCAATCCGACGACCGCGGCAGAATCTTCTATGACAATTGCAAAATTTGCAGGATCCTTGCTCTTTATAATATTAGTGATGAGACCACCGGTCTTATGGGTCTTGTTGAACGTTTTTATGGCAATAATTAGCGAAGTGCCTTCAAAAAGTATGGCCGCACCCAGCACGCAGTAATTCCATAAAGGATCGGTCATGGGTTCTGGTGATTGTAGGG
>Ga0307487_1002519_pt1 | contig 11618 bp, 6 predicted proteins | sample CBIW12metaG_FD_203665 | JGI IMG/M metagenome (GOLD analysis project Ga0307487, IMG submission 203665) | Sea-ice brine microbial communities from Beaufort Sea near Barrow, Alaska, United States - CBIW 1.2 | ecosystem: Environmental > Aquatic > Marine > Coastal | place: USA: Alaska | collected... | reverse complement strand
GGGTTTTATTATCACCATTATCTGCGGCAAAATAGATATACCATTTTCCATTTATAAAATGTACTTCAGGTGCCCATATATCCTTTGAATAGTTGGTGTCTGGAGGCGGTAACCATACCGTTTTCTTTTCGGCCTGGGCAAGATTTGCCAGGTTTTTAGTTTTCCAAAGAACTAATCTATTACCCATGGTATTGGTATAATAATAATAGCCATCATGGAAGGTACTATAGGGATCTGCACCAGAGGTCAAGATGGGATTTGAAAAGGTCTTATCCTGAGAAAAACCTGAAATAGAGATAAGAAATAAAAATATTATTTGAATTTGAAATAGTTTCATTCTGTCACGATTTGTTTATTATAAATCAGCTCAAAATTTGAAAAAAGGGCGGGATTATCAGCTTCACCATAATGAATTAATCCTGGCCTTGCACTTCGATCCCACTGTGGAAGAAATTTACCATCATAAAATTCGCTCTCGTTGCCAGATAATTCCTGCCAGTTTTCTTTATCAAGGCTCCAGAAAAATTTTAATTTATACCCATTTTCCACCTCAATTTTTAAGTTTAGAGCTTCATTTGTATCCAGAAGCTTTTCTGCCATAATATTCCTGTTGTTTTCTTTTACCTCCCAAAGCTGAACCCTATTCCCGCTTACACCGATTCCAACAGCTTTCCCAACATCTCCATAAAGCACCAGGCCTTTTAATGATGAATTTTTATTGGAAACCTCAGTGTAAAACTCATAATCCCCAAAAGCTGGCCGAATAGTTAAAACAGTTCCCGTATTATTGTCGACTTCCGTCCTGCCCGATAATGACAACAAACCCTTTTCTAATACAATAAAAGGCTGGGAGTTTCTAAAATCCCATTGCCAAAACTTAGAAAGTGAAGCAGAATTAAATTCATCAGATATTTCAATTTCTACCTGCTGTTTTTCATTTTTAAAAGGAAGTCTAGCCTTGATTGAAGGACTATTATTATTTTGAAATTCTGGCCATCCGGTTACTTCTTTCCATATAATTTCATCCAAAAGTGCCTGACGTCCTGTGTAAATATCATCATTCTGGCTATATGCATGATACATATAATACCATCTATTATCAGGAGTTTCTACCAAAGTACCATGACCGGGGCATTTCCAATGAGCATTCGCTTTTAATATTGGATTTCCTTCAAATTTCTCGAAAGTTTCCTGAAGGGATTTAGAACGTGCCACTCTCACATCATAGTCACAAGCCGTACCACAACAACCTCCTTCAGAATAAAACAGGTAGTAATAATTGTCTTTTTTGACAATGTATTGCCCTTCAATACCGCGTAAATTATCATCTTTTAAGATGGAGAAAGGCTCCCCTTCAACTTTTAAACCATCATTTGATAGTTTCGAAGCTAATAACTCTATTGGCCGTTCATCCAGACCGTAAGCCTTCCAGCTCATATATAATTGGCCTTGATCTTCAAAAATAAACGGATCTATTGCTTCTTTTCCAAAGGACAATAAAATCCCCTTGTCTGTAAATCCGTTTTCAGGATCCAGGGAAGTTGCAACCCCAATACAGGAGACGCCATCGCTTTTTCGCTTGGCTACATAATAAAGGTAAAATGTATCATTCTTATAAAACAATTCTGGTGCCCAAAAAGAAGATTCGGCCCAAATTGGCTTTTCTTTTAGTGCATAAGATTTCTGTTCCCAATTCACCAAATTTTTTGAGGTCAACAGAGGAAAATGAGGTCCAAATTCAGAGGAAGTACCTATAGAATAATAAGTATCTTCTACCCTTATAATTGATGGATCGGCAAAATCTCCCGCGATTACGGGATTTGTATACATCCCTAATTCCTCTTCATTACTCTGCAGCTGAGCAGTAGTTGATTTTTTTTGATTACAGGAAACAGTCAAAAATACTACAAGGCAAATTATAAGGAATAGAAATTTATTCAATTTTTCTACCATAAATTAAATTCGAAAATTTGGTTATTAAAGTGAATTTATTACCTCTAAATTAATTTTTCTAATTCTGTCTATATTCACTTTATCAACTTTCCTATCATAGGTCATTAAACCGTTTACTTCGCCTTCTACATCGGTGGTTTGCGTATAAACAGCTCCTGAAAATCCTACCTTAACAAGGTTTCTAAGTTTTTCTGCATACTTCACATATTCATCGGTTACTTCCTTGGAATTTTTGAATTGCACATAACCCCAATTATTATCCTTTTTCCATAAATGACCTTCTAAAGGCAGTCCAATTCCACCATACTCACCCAAAACAGTAACTCTTTCCGCATCATATAGGTAAAGACCTGGATCGGGATAGTTATGTAAATCCAGAATATCTCCTGCATGGAAATGATTTCCTCCACTAGCTGAATTCACCAATCGTGTCGGATCGTAATTTTTAGTCCAGTTTGTTATTTCTACGGTATCGAATTGTCCCCAGGCTTCATTAAAAGGTACCCAAACTACAATACTTGGATACGAAACAAGATGGTCTAAAATCTCTTTCCATTCTTTTCTATAAACAGCTTCTGAAGACTCACTTCTTTGGTCTTCACCACCTTTAAAGAAATTTCGTGATTGCCAGCCGGGACCTCTACCTCCGTTGGGCATATCTTGCCATACCAACATACCTATTTCATCACAATGGGTGTACCAACGCGCTGGTTCTACCTTCACGTGTTTACGTATCATGTTAAATCCTAGGGCTTTGGTTTTTATAATATCATATTTCAACGCCTCGTCAGAAGGAGCTGTGTAGAGACCACCAGGCCACCATCCTTGATCTAGAGGTCCAAATTGGAAATAATCTTCATTGTTCAACTGCATTCTTACAATCCCATTTTCATCACGCTTGGTAGAGATTTTTCTCATTCCAAAATAACTTTTGACTTCATCTCTTACCTTACCATCACTTATAAGTTTTACAGTTGTTCTATATAAAAATGGAGACTCTGGAGACCATAATTTCGTATCATTTATAGAAATTTCAAATTTCTCTCCAATTGCAGATTTCGTTGTACTAATGACATTAGATCCATCATAAACTGTTACTTCCACTATATCACCATATTCCGTATTGCGGCCTTCTGCAGAGATTTTTATTTGATTTCTATCTATGTCTGGCGTAAATTTTAAATTTTCAAAACTCTTATTATTTACTGGTTCCAGCCATACTGTTTGCCAGATTCCAGTAACCGGAGTATACCAGATTCCTTCAGGGTTCTTCACCTGTTTCCCTCTTGGCTGTGGCCCCTCGTCACTTGGATCCCAAACTTTAACTGTTAGTCTCTGTGCTTTTTTGTTATTTAAAAAAGGTGTGATGTCAAAAGAAAAAGGTTCATAACCTCCTGTATGAGAACCTACTTTTACATCATTAATCCAAACTTCGGCTTCCCAGTCTACTGCACCAAAATTCAGTAATACGTCATTCCCATTCCAGCCATTGGGTATAGTGAAATCAGTATTATACCAAACTTCTTTGGAAGCTCCCACATCTTTCATTACTCCAGATAAACTTGACTCTACAGGAAAAGGCACAAGAATTTTTCCATCGTTCTTTTTTGGTTTAGATTCACCTCTTGCACGTATGCTATAGTCCCATAAACCGTTAAGATTTTTCCATTCTTCCCGCTTCATTATTGGACGAGGATATTCTTGCAATACATTATCAGTATCAATTTCTTCTGCCCAGGTTGTTTTAATTTTATCGCCTGCCGGCTTCCATTGTGCATGCATCACTGCCTGCGTCGACAATAACAAACATATTATAGTTAATTGTATTCCTCTATTTTTAGTCATTCCTAAGTTTAATTGTGGTTATTTAAAAAATATCTACTAATTCTTAATTAATTTTTTTAAGGTTCTTTATAAAAAAATTAAATTTATTCTGGTTTCTAATTCTGAAATTATTATTGATTAGTTCTTCTGGAAAAACAATAAGTCTGGAAAAAAGGCAATATAGTTCAATTAAAAAGAAATCGAAACTCAGTCCCATTGAATCCTGAGGTTTAATTCTTTATTAGTTGAATTCCACTTGAGTGAACTCGTAATTCAAAATCTTCTTCATTCTGAATATCAATATTTCAATCAACGTTTACTTCTTATAAACTTTACAAATTCCCAGTAAAACTCAACTTTTCCACTGGAGAGTAAATCATATCTTCAACACCTGAAATCTTAACACCAATACGCGCAAAAATATAATCTTTGGTATAATTCTCAGGTATATCCACTGACATGCTAAGATTACTCAAATCGCTAATATCTGCATCTCCTCTAGCTATATTCTCGTCATTATTACTAGATACAAAAATGGTTGAGTTTAAATATAGGGTCACCCGCTCGACATCCTTTGCGTCTTCACCTGTGATAATTTGTTCTAGACTTGTGGAGGCTTCAATGCTAGTACTACCAGTCATATTATATTGACTATTACGAATCATATAATAAGGCGTAACCTCTAAATTGATATTTTGATCACCATTAAGATCAAGAAGGATTGTATCTCCCAGTTGTTCATTCACAAAATTGGCCTTAAATGGCCCCTGGCCTTCATCTAATTTTAGTCTATAATGACCACTAAACATTCGTGCACTAAAAGAACCATCCTGATCCACATGCACATCAATAGGTCCTTCATTACCAAAACCCGATTGCCAAAGTTGAAATTTTACCTCATTAAATCCAATCATTATTGGATCACCCTCATAAGTAATCTGACCCGATAAAAATGCGTCTGGCTCAGCATAATTGTCAATCTCACAGGAGGTGAAGCCTAGTATTATCCCAAGAAATAATATTGAATATATTGCTTTCATAATTTTAAATTTTGATTCCATTATTGGTTAGGATTTTTGATTATTAATGGATTATTATTTAGAATATCCTGCCCGATTTCAGAGTAATAATTTCCAAAACGGAAACGAGTTGCACCAGTAACCCTGGTTGGTTTTACTACTTTATATATAAAATTACCATCATCAGGACTTCCGGGATTATGAATCTTATAAGGCCAAAGTCCGTATGGTTGAGTTTCTCTCTTGGTTACATCACAAATATCCTGGGTTATCTCATCTGGTGAGATTGAAATTCCATCCAAGACTTTATGTGCTATCCTCCATCGTTTTAAATCCAACAAATGCAATCCTTCAAAGGCCAATTCCACATAGCGCTCATGCGCAATCCTATCGAATGTAATATCACCAGGAGTAAGGGCTGTTGTAATTCCTGCCCTGCTGCGAACTTGGTTCATATAATCTGCAGATATTTCGGGTTGTTCAAGTTCAAAAGCTGCCTCTGCAGCATTCAATAATACCTCTGAATAGCGATATCTGATAAACCAGACATCACTCTGAACACCACGTTGGCCTGATCCGGCTTTAGGATCCTGATATTTGCGAATATAAAATCCAGTTTGCGCAGTAAATTCCAGTCCATCAATTGGCCCGTCAAAACCAACAACTTGTTCCTGACCGTTCGATCCAGGAAACTCTTTTTGTTGCCCTCTTGAATCACCTGAAACAATTGTGCCATCTGATAACTGGACCCCCGCCCAGATATCGACATTTCTTCCTTTAAATGAGGATCCAGGAACTATAACAGTCCCCTTAAGTCGGGCATCCCTTCCTTCAAAAATTCCATCAATCTCATCATAAGTAATAAAATTTCCGGAATTATCTTTATTGGGTAGTGGCAAACATTCTCCATTTAACGTTTCAAAAGATTGTACCAGGTTTAGTGAAGGGTTAATTCTACCTCCTTCTTCCTCTTCTGCACCAAATCTAGGTTGATTAGAAATTGTAAAGCCGTGTACCTTCCCGCTTTGCAACATAAAATCTTCTACAAAAATGGCTTCCGGGTTATTGGATTTATCATAAAAAATACTTGCAAAATTTTCGGAGAGGTCAGGTTTTTTATTATAAAGAGCATAATTTCCGGCCTGCCCACTTATTATTTCTTTTGCTGCCTCCAAAGATGTTGTGTAATATGCATCTGATTTTGCAACCGGAATTCCTACCTCTCCCCCGGGAAGAGATACTTGAGAGGTTGTAGCCCCATACTTTGCAATTGATCCTGCATATAAAGCAGCCCGACTTATCATTGCCAGAGCAGCACCTTTTGTCGCTCTGGATTTTGTGTTTGCGTCTGTTGGCAAAATATTCTTAATCGCTTCTCCTTCCTGAATAACGAAGTCATAAATTGCAGATTCAGTTTCTCTAGGATGTTGTAAATAACTTGGATCTCCACTAAAATCATATGTTTCAGTATTTGTAATAAGTGGAACACCACCCATACGTTGTACGAGAGTAAAGTAATAAGATGCTCTTAAAAATCGGGCCTCTGCAGTAAAACGGGATTTATCACTTTCATCCAATCCTGTAGATGCTTCCAATCTCTCAAGGAATAGGTTCATTTCACGTATATAGCCATAATCCCAACTTCCCCAATCACCATAACCGCGATCGGTGTTCTGGAAGTGACCATAGCGACCAGCTTCTGACCAATAGGCAACATTGAAATCTGACAGGGAAGCCCAGTCTTTTACTGTACCAAAATCCTTGTACCTATTATACAAATCGGCTAAAATTGTAAGTGGTAAATCGGGATCAGTAAATATTTGATCCTGAGTTAAAATATTAGTCGGCTCTCTTTCCAAAAATTCACTATCTGAGGTACAACTTATGGCGAGAACCGCCATTATCATCAATATGAATATATTTTTTTTCATTATACTAAGTTTTAGATTGAGAAATTAACTCCAACGTTTACAAATTTGTTTTGTGGATATTGCAAACCATTGGTATCAGAGACTTCTGGATCAATTCCGTATTCTTGTAAATTATCAATGGAAAATAAATTATATCCATTAATATAAAATCTTGCTTTTTGAATTTTTAAGGTTGTCAATAAATTTTCAGGCAAAGAATATCCAAATTCTAATGTCCTCGCCCTTATATAAGTAACGTTGTGTAACCAAAAAGTTGAATTTTTGTTATTACTGTGTCCTCCGTTATTATAACGGAGTGCCGGATATTTTCCCGGAACCCACTGACTATTTGGGTCCATAGTATTTTCGCGATGCCATCTGTCCAGGAATATTTCATTTAAGGCTCCTCCATTCTGAAATGGAATACGTGTTTCCCATTCTTGATTCCAGGAATAACCAGACGCACCGGAAAAATCAGCTGTAAGATCAAATCCTTTATATTGAACGCTAAAGCTCAATCCGAAGTTGATGAGTGGATTATAATTATTATATCCTATTGGAGTTTCATCATATCCATCAATTCTTCCATCATTGTTGACATCTTCATAAATAATATCTCCTGGCAAAAGAGTAGAATTTCCCCTTCCATCAATATTCACTGGATAATCATCAATTTCTTGCTGAGATTGAAACTGACCGAGTGCAGTATAGCCCCAATAAATTGTATTATACCTGTTTTCCCCAGAAGAACGATATTGATCCCAAGAATTATTAAAGCGAGGTTTATAGGAAGATATAAATTTACTTCTTGTTAAAGAAGCATTCCCTGAAACGTTAAAAGATACCTCACCTATTTGGTCTCCATAGCTTAATGCTCCTTCAATTCCGAACTGCGCATCGCTATTTACATTTTCATCTGGCAATCCATAACCCAGTTCATTAGGTATACGAATGTCATATTTTCTTCCACGTAAACCTGTTCTCAATCTATAGAAATAGTCAAAAGTGGCAGAAAGTTTATGATCTAAAAAGTAAGCATCCACCCCAATATCTGTGATCTTAGACTTAAACCAGGTAATATTATTAATTGGTTGTCCTTTATCTCTACTTGCTATTACAGGATTGCCGTCTAATATTGCAACACCCTGATTGTAATTATAACCAGTTAAATAATCGAAGGCACCTATTCCGATATCATCATCTCCAAGAATACCATAGGATCCTCTAATTTTCATATCATTCAAGAAACTTTTTTCGCCCAATAGGTTTTCCATAAATTTCTCTTGAGTTATCCTCCAACCTGCAGAAGCTGATGGAAAAAATCCAACTCTCTTTTCAGGAGCAAATTTCCAGGAGGCATCCCTTCTTCCTGATAATTGTAAATAATATTTATCCTGGAAATTATAGCTTATTTGACCAATGTATCCAATTCTTGCTTCTTCATCTTCATTATCATTATAAGTGTCTACATCGGAGAAATAAATTAGCGGTAATGTATTGGTCTGAGGCACAGCATGAACCCATTGATTTTGAATTTTAGACTCCTGACGTTCCACAATAAACATTGCCTCTACTGAATGATCTCCAAAATCCCTTTTATACTGCAATTCTCCCTGGTAAATATTTCTTAGAACTTTACGCGTATTCGCTCCCTCCAAGGGTTTGTGCTACCACCAGTGACGTTATAAGCATCTGTTTCCTGATCATAGGTGTAAGCATCATAAGTGTATTCGTGACCATTCATAACCTGATCTGCTATATAATATGAATACATTCCACTCATTTTTAAGCCTTCGATAAAAGGTAAAATATATTCAGCTGTAAAATTGGTTTGTAGAACTCTCCAAATATCTCTTTTATATCCACCAGTTTCAAAATTATGTAAGGCCCAGTTGGTTTCATTATGTCCGATATCATTTAAATATGCAGGATTATCGTTTGCATAGGGTCGTTCATAAGGTCGATTACGCAGAATGGCGAAACGTGGCAACCAGTAATCATCTGCACCAGGGATCCCTGGATTCAATCGTGTTTCTATTCTTCCATTCATTTGAACTCCAACCTTCAATCTATCGGTAATACTAGCTTCAATATTACTTTGAATATTACTCCTTTCGAAAGTAAATTCATCGCCTAAAACAGATTCCTGCTTTAAATTTGTCGCTGATAAGTAATAATTTATATTTTCTGAACCCCCTGACGCACTTACATTAACGCTGGTCAACGGCGCATTCTTTTTAATAATAAAATCTTTCCAATTGAATGACTGATAGCCTGGCTCTTCCCCAATTCTATATTTTTCCAATTCATCCGAGGTGATATTTGTCGATCCAAATTCATTGACATCCGCTTCAGCTCGTGCGCTCACATATTCGTAAGAATCATTTACAGGATCAGGAAACCTGGACCAGTTTTGCCATCCTGTATATGCATTAATTGATACCGTACTTTTTTTGTTTCTTTTACCCCTTTTCGTAGTCACAACAACCACTCCATTTGCCGCTCTAACACCGTATATGGCAGCAGAGGCATCTTTGAGAATAGTTAGACTTTCAATGTCATTAGGGGCTAAATTGTTGAATTGCCCTTCGTCCTGTTGAATTCCATCAATCACATATAAAGGAGTACCCATATTTCTTATTTGAATTGCGGCACCGGCACCTGGACGACCGTCATTCATTCTAAAGCTTACCCCCGGAATTTTACCTGCAAGACCTGAACTAACAGTTGCCCCACCGTGAACTTTTTCCAAATCTTTACTTGTAATAGTAGAGATTGCACCAGTAATTGATTTTTTTTCCTGTGAACCATATCCAGTAACAACAACCTCATCTAAGGATGAAACATCTTCTAATAGCTGAACATTAATTTCTGTCCGTCCATCTACAGGGACTTCTTGAGTCTTGTAACCTACATAACTAAAAATTATTGTGGCATCTGATGCTACCGTAATATTGTAAGTTCCATCAAAATCGGTAGTAGTTCCCCTTGTAGTTCCCTTGACCAATACATTAATAAATGGAAGAGGAGCAGCATCTTCATCCGAAGTTAAAACCTTTCCTGTAACTTCAGTTTTGTCCTGTCCAAAGGACTGCTGAAATATTAAGAAAAACACTAGCATGGATAGGAGTAAAGTTTTCCTAAATGGTTTTCGTAAGAATGTTCTCATTGAAGTTCATTTTAATAATAATAAAGTTTTTATATAAGAAGTTAAAATTACATTTATTATTATAAATTAACGTAAGATTTACGTTTATTTTAAGACCAAAAAAATTTATTTTAAAATAATCTTATATATGTCTTATTTACAGTAACTTATGAAATAATAATTAGATATGCGCCTAAAATATTAATAAAGTAGAGTGAAAATAATATTTATAAAATTATATTAGAAGAGTAATTGCTGAAAAAAATTATAAAATATCAAGAATGTGACCTAATTTTCTTTCATTGTTTAACTTTTATTTAATAATAAAAGTTAAACAATGTATATTTTACACTTAATACAAATTAAATATATTCACATATTTTTATCAAAAGGGAATTCTTATCCCCTCAACTTCAGAAGTAGAGGAAGAGAGATTGACTTGATTTGCTATAAAATTTAGTCATAAGACGTTTTAAAACAAGGCTTTATAAAACACCTGTGAGAAGAATTATTATTTTTCGTAGATAGTTTTTTTGAATTAAAACGTACTGTAAAATTATTTTGGCATAGGAAAAACCTGGTATTTTTTAGCTAATATCATCCATTCCTTTTCAAGCTCCTTTGCCTTTTCAGGGAATTGCATGGCTACATTATTATTTTCAGTTTTATCCTCTGAAATATTGTACAATTCCCAATTACTTTGATTATCCAATTTAACTAATTTCCAGTCTCCTTTTCGAATTGCATTTGATCCAAAATGCTCCCAGAAGTAAACTTTTTGAGTTTGATAAGATTCATCACCTCTTAATAAAGGCATTATACTCTTACCCGGAGTGGGGGTAATTTTATTGCCTTTATATTGTGTTGGATATGAACTTTTGGCGAGATCTAAACAGGTAGCCATAATATCCGTTACATGAGCTGGGCGTGAAATAATTGTTCCGTTCTTTAAGCCACCTTTTGGCCAATAAGCAATAAAGGGAGTATTTATACCTCCCTCATAAACTCGTGATTTCCAATATTTAAAAGGTGTATTCGCAGTATGGGACCATACCGGTCCAATTCCTGAAACAACAGTTTGAGATCCAGGAAGGCTATCCTTATTAACTGGAAAAATTACCTTTCTACCATCCCGCGTACTTCCTGCTCTATCAAAACCAGCACCATATTTTGAGGGTCTTTCTGCACTTGCACCATTGTCCGAAAAGAATAAAATTAAAGTATTATCCAGTTCCCCTGTTTCTTCCAATTTCTCTAATAATCTACCAACCGATTGGTCTAATACATCTACCATTGCTGCATGAACCGCCATTGCTCTAATATCCCATTCTTTATTAGGATTTGTTTCCCAAATTTTATCAGGAAACATAAAGGGCGTTAAGCTGCTATTCTTATTTTGAATAATTCCTTTTTGAATAAGTCGCTTATATCGCTCTTCTCTTATTCGGTTCCAACCCACCTTATAAGTATTCATGTATTTTTTAATCTCTGCTTCCGGTGCTTGTAAGGGCCAGTGAGGCGCACAATGTGCTACATAAAGGAAGAAAGGCTCTTTGTTTTTTGAAAATTGCTCTACATAAGCCACCGCAGAATCACCAATTGCGTTAGTATGATAATAATCCTTGGGAACATTTTTGACTTGTTTATTTCCATTAACCAAACTAAAGGGATCAAAATAATCCACCACTCCCCAAATATTCCCATAATATTTATCAAATCCTCTTGAAGTAGGATAGGTAGAAACATCTGCGAAATCACCGTAAT
>Ga0307487_1002518_pt1 | contig 11618 bp, 9 predicted proteins | sample CBIW12metaG_FD_203665 | JGI IMG/M metagenome (GOLD analysis project Ga0307487, IMG submission 203665) | Sea-ice brine microbial communities from Beaufort Sea near Barrow, Alaska, United States - CBIW 1.2 | ecosystem: Environmental > Aquatic > Marine > Coastal | place: USA: Alaska | collected... | reverse complement strand
ACGCCATTTTTCAGAGTCGAACATTGAACATCGAAAACAATGCGAAACACACGGCAAAGGTCGAAGGCGTCTCCTCCAAGACGCCAACCATCACCGCATGTTGTTGTTACTATGAAAATACCGGATCACAAAGATAATTGACGTTCCGGTTCCTGAAATTTGTATCGAGGCTGTCCGCTGAACCAACGGTTCAGGGGCGCGTCCAGCGAAACAGTGGCTTTGAGCCTATCCGATTAACTGCGTTTCATCGCAATTTGTCTGTTCTGTGATGATCGTTGGATCCATCTTGGCCGGAAGCCCAAATCAGCGCTGGCCCCACCGCGAAAGCCAAATGCGTGGAAACAAAGCCAGCATAAGTCAGTAAATGCACGCCCTTGGAGGGAGACATCCCAAACGTGGCCACGTTCCGCGACCGATACAGGTCAACCGCCCGCGATAAGAATGCATCGTTCGGTCTGTGTCAGCCGTCTGGCGCCTTCCGGCTCAATCACCACCGTTTCCGACAGCGCGAGGCCTTGGGCGGTTGCATAGACGTGAAACGTCTGACCGATCTCGAATTGCCATTCGGCGGCTTCGTGCAAGCAGAGCGACGTGTCAGAAGACCTTGGTGTCTTGGCATACAGTCCGACCTGATAGCCCGAGATATTGGGCATGGCCGTGCGCAAGCCTTCTGTCAGGAGCCCCTCTCGCAGAATGGCATCCGCCGCCTTTGCCTTGGTGCCGGGGATCATGGCGGCAAACTGCGCGTCCTGCAGCGCGACCAGCCGGTCCATCACACCGGTCAGAGCGGCCGAGGGCGCACCGAGACTGATCGAGCGCATGAACCGGGCGGAATAGTTCGAGATCCGCGGCACCAGCTCCACATGAAGCACATCGCCGGCTGCCAGCCGTTCATCGCTGATCGTCGCGTGAAGGAACCCCATGTCGTGCCCGTCGCCTTTGGCCCTGCGCGAGATGGAGATCGGTCCGACCCAGTAATCGTCCGCCCCGTTGGACAGGTAATGGTGTGCCGCAATGGCAGCGGCGTCGCGGGGGCGCATTCCCGGAGCGAGTTGCGAACGGATCGTCTCCATTGCAGAATCGGCGATGGCCGCTGCGGCCGAGATATAGGCAATTTCCTGTTCGTCTTTTACCGCCCGCAGGATGTTGGCGCTTCCAGGCAGATCGACGAACCGCGCGTCGGAGAGAAGTTCGGACAACCGCAGGAAGGTCGCATGAGTGAAGCCGTAGCTGGAAAAATCCGCGCCGATGACGGCGGGCCGGAACCGGTCAATGGCCCGCGCTACTATGGTATGGGCGTCTTCGTGATCGGCATAGGTGACGATGTCGTCAAGCCATGTGGCCGCGCGGCACGGGACCTCGTCGATCGCACGCAGGATCCAGACCGGATCGCCGACTGCCGGTACGATCGCGGCGCGATAGAACGTTTCGGACACGGTGTATCCGGTCAGCCAAGCCAGCATTTCAGCATGGTCGCACAGATACAGATCGCACCCGGCCTGCTTCATTTCCGAGCGCAGGCGGGCGAGCCGCGCGGCAAAGGGGGCAGGGACTTTGTTCATGCCTTTTCAACTCCGCAGATGTTGCAGATCGCGTGGATATAGATCGCGACACAGTCCAGATACTGGCGAATGCGGACCCTTTCGTCCGGCATCGTGTTGAATTCACCGCCCGGTCCGCAGACAACACCTTCCATGCCCGCAGCAGCAAGGTGAGCGGCGTCGGTTCCGTAAAACGCCGGGGGCCGGATGGCGCCGGTGGGTTGCGGCATGCCGCGGACTGCCTCGTGCGCGCGGTTCACGGCCTTCACGACAAAGGCATCGGCAGCGACTTCGAAGGGCGGCATCTGCGGCTTATTCTTGCGCAGATCGTGGGACCCCAGCCTGTATTCCAGCCCCGGGAACTCAAGCTTGAGGGATTCAAGCATCTGGCGCATGTCATCCATGACGCTTTCGATGGACTGGCTTGGCGCGTAGCGGCATGTCCCTAAAAGTCGCGCCCGGTCGGCCACTTGCGGAGGGCGCCATTCGTGGAATTCGTCACCCAGTCCGGCCCGAAGCACGCCGACATGGCCGCGATTGACCGACCGGTGCGCCGGCCCTTCGGCGCCCGAGAATGTGATCCCATTGATGCGGGGCACAAGGGCAGCGGCGGCGGCCAGTGCATCGCAGGCTTCTTCGCGCTTGGACAGGTGACGGGTGCTTCCGTAAAGCTCGATCTCGAAGGAAAAAGCCCCCGCATGAAGCGTGAGTGCCTGCAGGTCGGTCGGTTCGGAGTTGATGAAATAGTCGGCGCGTATGCCCTGCTCAATCATGCGCACCGTTCCGATACCGCCCTGAAGCTCGCCCACGACAAAGGACAGGATGACATCGCCTTTGGGCCGCAATCCGCAGGCCATCAGGGTTTCAACTGCCGAAAGATAGGCGGCATCGCCGGCCTTCATGTTTGAGACACCGATGCCATAGATGAATTCATCGTCGATCTTGGCTTCCCATGGGTCAACCGTCCAACCGGAGGTTGCCGGGTTGGTGTCGAGATGTCCGTTGAACAACAGCGACGGTCCCTTGCCCGTGCCTTTCCAGCGGCCGATGGCGTTGACCCGTCTATCCGTAACAGGCTGCAATTCCGACTCTAGCCCGAGGCCCAGCATGGTCTCATGCATCTTTTCGGCCAGTTCGCGTTCGCCGTCGGTTTCTGTATAGCTTTTGTGGCGCACCATTCCGGCCAGACGTTCCAGGCAGGCGGTTTCGTCAATGCGGGCGACGATCTGTTCGGGTGTCATGACAGGGGCTCCATAATTGTCTTGGAAAAGCGCCAGACCGGAGGCATTTCGGCCAATGTTCGGGCATCGATATGGCAAAGAATACGGTGGCCGTTGCCGAAATCATGCAGCGGCGGCGGTGTCTTGCAGATTTCGCCAAGGCGGCGGGGGCAACGGCTTTCGAACGGGCAGCCCGGCAGCGCCTCTGACCGTGTCGGCAACTCGCCGGTCAGCCGGATGCGCGTGGTCTCGCTGTCCGGGTCGATCGATGGCGATGAGGACATCAACGCCTCGGTATAGGGGTGATAGGGCGGATGATCGAGGCTGGCCATGTCGCGGGTTTCGACGATCTCGCCCAGATACATCACTGCGATCCGGTGCGCGACGTGGCGCAACACGCCAAGGTCATGGGTGATAAAGATCAGGGCGACCCCGGTCTCCGCCTGAATGTCCCGCAGCAAACGAACGATCGCGGCCTGCACCGAGGCGTCCAGCCCGCTGGTGATCTCATCGCAAATGATTACCTTGGGATTGGCAGCAAAAGAGCGTGCGATGGCGATCCGCTGCTTCTCTCCGCCTGACAATTGATGCGGAAAACGTGACGCATACTCGGCTGGCAGGCGGACCCGTTCAAGGATTTTGGTGACTTCCTCGCGGCGCTCGCGGCGGCTCAACTCCGGGCGGAACAGTTTCAGCGGCCGCAACAGAATCGTGGCGATGGTATGTCGGGGATTAAGCGAACTGTCGGGGTTCTGAAAGATGATCTGCACGTCCGAACGATAGGCGCGGTCCATTTCATCGACCGTCGTTCCGTCAAGGCTCAGCGTTCCTGAATAGGGCGCCAGACCGGTCAGCGCACGGGCCAGCGTAGATTTGCCGCAGCCCGATTCCCCGACGATGGCAAGTGTTTCACCGGGCCTCAGCGTCAGGCTGGTATCGACCAGCGCCCGCGTCCGGCGGATCGGTCGTCGTGCAATCCGGTCAAGCAGGCTGGTGCGGCCATAGACGACATCCATCCCGGAGACCTCGATCAGCGGCTGGTCTACAGGGACTGTAACGGCCGGCCATTCTGTCGCTTCACTGCGTGACTGTTCCACCGCATCGGCGCGCACACAGGCCAGTTGCCGGCCGTCCCGAACCTGCAACCTCACTTGGGCGGCGTCACAGAGTTCAGGGAGATGATGCGGGCAAGACGCAGAATAGATGCAGGGCGGCGGCATGCCGAGCCGCGGCGCGGGCGCCGCATGACTTATCGCAAGGCGCCGGCCGGTCAGGCTGTCGGACGGGCGCGGCAGGCTGGAGAGCAATGCGCGCGTATAGGGATGGCGCGGCCGTGCGAACAACGGGCCCGGTTCCGCGATCTCGACGATCCGCCCGCCGTAAATCACCGCGATCCGGTCCGCAATTTCTGCAACGGTGCCCAGATCATGACTGATGAACAGGCCCGATATTCCAGTTTCGTGCTGCAGGCCGCGCACAAGGTCAAGCAACCTTGCACCGGTGGTCGCATCAAGCGCAGACGTGGGTTCGTCAAAAACGATCAGTTCAGGTTCGCAGGCGAGGGCAAGCGCCAGCAGGACACGCTGTTTCTCACCGCCCGAAACCTCGTGCGGATACCGCGACAGCATGGTTTCGGGATCGGGAAGCCCGACATGTCCCAGCAATTCCAGCGTTTTTGCACGAAGACCCGATCCGCCGCGGTGCTGCGCCAGAGTCTCGATCAGGTGATCGCCCAACGTCTGGGTCGGGTCGAGCGCGGTGGCGGCATTCTGGAAAACCATGGAGATTCGTTCCCCGCGCACCTTTTGCAGCGCTTTTTCCCCAAGCGCGGTCAAATCGGTGCCCGACAGAAGGATACGACCGGACTCATGCACCACCTTTCCCGTCGGATCGCGCATGATGGCATTGGCAAGAGACGACTTGGCCGAACCGCTTTCCCCGACGAGCCCCAGAATTTCGCCGCGGCGGATGGTCAGGTTGATATCGTCCAGAATGCGGATCGGTCCGTCCGGCCCGGCATAGCTGAGGGCGTAGTTTTCGATCGTCAGAACGGGTGGAGTGTCTGACATGGTCAATGTCCTCCGGAACGGGGGTTGAGAACGTCGCGCAGCCCGTCCCCAAGCAGGTTGAACGTGACCGCGACCAGCGCGATCGCCGCACCCGGAACGATGATTGGCCAGGGCGACCGGAAAAGGTGGCTGCGCGCTTCGGCGATCATCAGCCCCCACTCGGGCGAGGGCGGTTGTGCGCCAAGCCCCAGAAATGACAGGGTCGCAAGGGTCATCACGGCGAAAGCAACGCGGATAGTCGCCTCGACAATGATCGGTGCGATGGTATTGGGCAGGATCTCTGCCAGCACGATCCAGCTTGTCGGTTCTCCGCGCGCCCGAGCAGCAGAGACATAGTCGAGCGCCCGCACTTGCAGCGTGACCGACCGTGCAACACGTGCCATGCCGGGGGTCTGGGCGATGCCGATGGCGATCACCGCATTGATCGAGGACGACCCGAGAACGGCGATAATCATCAGGGCGAACAGAAGGCCGGGAATGGCCATTACCGCATCGTTGAGCCGCATGACCACTTCGTCAGCACCGCCTCCGAGATACCCCGAAAGCACGCCGATCAGGGCACCGGCCACCGTGCCGATCCCCGTAGCGAGAAGCGCGAGAAGGACTGTGGATCGCGCCCCTGACATGACCCGGCTCAGCAGATCGCGGCCATACCAATCAGTTCCAAGCGGAAATTCAAGCGAAGGCGCGGCAAAGCGAGCGCCATAATTGAAGGATTCCGGGTCCGCCGGAGCCAAGACCGGCCCAAGAACAACGAGCGCCAGCAACAAGAGGAACAGCACCAGTCCCAAAGCACCCTGAGGGTTGCGCATGAGCGCACCCAGAATGGCGAAAAGCTTTCTCATTCGAACTGGATCCTTTTGTCGAGCGCGGCATAGGCGAGGTCGGCAAGCAGATTGGCGACCGCATAGGTCATCGCCATGACCAACGCGCCGGCCTGCAGCATCGGAAGGTCGCGGTTCTGGATCGCAAGGATCAGCTGGCGGCCAAGTCCGGGAAACGAGAACACCTCTTCGACGACGATAACGCCGCCGATCAGGTAACCGACATCCAGCGCGATCACCGTGATTGCGGGCAAGAGCGAGTTTCGCAGGGCGTGATTGACGATCACCCGCCGACGGCTGAGCCCCCGCAGACGAGCGGCCCGCACGAAATCGCTGCCAAGCGTATCGACCATCTCGGAGCGGACCATCCGGCTGATATGGGCCGTCAGTATGATGGTAAGCGTGATCACCGGCAAAGCGATGTGATGCAGCGCATCCAGCGGATCGACAAGGAAGGATATATAACCAGACGCTGGGAAAAGCCCGACTGACGGCCCTGCGAGCCACACCAGCAACAGGGTCGCCAGAACGAATTCAGGCAGCGAGACTCCCAGATAACTGACGAAGGATACGGCAAGATCGGTGGCGCGCCCGCGCCGCAGCGCCGCCACGGCACCCAGTGGGATGCTGATCAGAACCACAAGGCCAAGCGAGAAACCGGCCAGCAGGGCGGAACGCCCGAACGCTTCCATGATCACCGGAGCAACCGGCTGACTTGTGCGCAGCGACGTTCCAAAATCACCCGTCAGGGCACCGGAAAGCCAGTGCCAGTATTGCACCACTGCCGGTTCATCCAGCCCAAGCCGTGCGTTGAGCACGGCCAAGGCCTCCTCGGTCGCATATTCGCCCAGGATCATCTGGGCCGCATTGGCGGGAAGAACCTGTGTGACGCCGAACACGATCATCGAGACGACAATTGCCGTCAGGACCAAGTAGAACAGTCTCCGGATCAAGAATGTGACCGACATTGCTGGTTTCCCCCGCCGTTTGCTTCAGCGCGCCGGAGCGCCTTCACCGAGCGAAACCATGTGAAGCCCGTAATTTGAGCCACGCGGGTGCTGTTTGTATCCCTCGACATAATCCGCCTGGGCACCCAGCAGATCGAAGAAACAGGGGATCAGTGCCGGCACTTCGTCACGCATCATGGCCTGAGCATCGGCATAGAGTTCTGCGCGTTTTGAATCATCGATGGTGCGGTCGGCTGTTTCGATCAGCGCGTCGAATTCCGGATTGTTCCAGCGCGTTTCGTTCCAGGATGCCCCGGACGTGAACAAAAGGTTGAAGATCGCGCCCTCTGTTGGTTGCATATTGTAGAAACCCACATAAAAGCTGCCCTTCTTCCAAACCTGATCCAGATAGGAAGAGTGGTCCATCGTCTTGACCGAGATGTCGAATCCCGCCGGGCGGGCCATTTCACGCAAAACGACGGCCATGGCGCTGCGGTAGTCGGGCTTTGCCGAGGCAACGAGTTCGAGTGACAACCCATCGGGATACCCGGCTTCAGCCAAAAGCGCCTTGGCCCCTTCGGGATCATAGGATTTATAGGGTGCGCCGGAATAGAAGCGATAGGCTTCATTCAAGGGTGAATCGTTGCCTGGCGTACCGTATCCTTCGGCGACCAGTTCGACCATCGCTTCGCGGTCGACAGACATGGCCAGCGCAGCGCGCACTCTCGGGTCGTTGAACGGTTCGACAGTACAATCCATAACCACGTCAAGGAACCGGCCGGACGGGGTTCTCAAACCAGTGATTCCACTTGCGTCGGCGATGCGCGCAAAGTCGGTCGGCTGCACTTCCAGCAACATGTCGATCTCGCCCGCCAACATGGCGGCGCCCGCGCCCGCGGCATCGGGGAAAGTGATGATTTCGACCCGGTCAAGCAGCGGTTGCCCGTCAAGGAAGTAATCCGGGTTCTTTTCGACCACTGCGCGCCGATCGGCAGAAAATTCAACCATGCGGAAGGGCCCGGATCCGAGCGGTGTCTGAGCAAGGCTTTCGAAATCGCCCTCTGCGATGGAGGCCGGAATGATTTTTGCTGTCGGATAACAGAGTGAAACGGGCAGATCGGCATAGGGAGATTCGGTGCGGAAGATCACAGCAAAATCGCCGTCTGCCGTTACCTCGGCAATCGGGCCGAGGTTGCGGCTGCCCGGTGCGGCCGTTTCGGGATCAAGCAGTTTCTTGAACGATGCGACGACATCCGCGGATGTGACCGGTTCGCCATTCGAGAAAGTCGCGTTTTCGCGCAGTATGAAACGCCATTCGGTCGCGTCATCATTGGCGCTCCATTCGGTTGCCAGATCGGGCTGGGCCGACATGTCCAAGCCAAGAGTCGTGAGGCCCGAGTAAAGCATTTCGGCGAGCATGTATTCGGAGTTGAGCCGCGTCAGCATCGGATTGAGCACGACAGGTGTGATGTTGAGCCCGACCCGAAGCGTCCCGCCCGCCGTCTGGGCGCGGGCGATTTTGGGTGAAAAGCCCAGTGCCAGCGCACCCGAGGCGGCGCCGGTCAGAAGCAGATGGCGGCGTGATACGTTGAATTTGGTCATTTTGCAGTCTCCTCAGTTGGGGTTGTGCCGCTCGTTCCTGTGGCGGCCGATTTATCGAAGCTTTCAGGCGCGAAACCGGCGGAGAGGAACAGTTCGACCGCTCGCGACAGCTCGTTCAGGTCAGACAGGGTCGTGTGTTCGTCAGGGCCGTGAACATTGCGTTCTGGCCTTGCGAGACCGCCAAGCAACATGTGACGCTGTCCGGCCTTCTGGACCCAGCCAAAATCCGAAGACGTTCCAGATCCGTAGCGGATGAAATCGTTTGGGGTCAGTCCAAAGGCTTTGGCGCGCGCAGCGGTCCAACGGTCTGTCGCAGGTCCGTCGGGATTGCCGACAGGGGGAAGGTGGCCGATGGTTTCCAGTGTCCAGATGCCATCGTCGAGCACCCCGGCAATGGCGGATTGTATTTCGCGTTCGGCAGCTTCGGCCGTTTCGTCGGGCGTGTATCGCCGGTTGATGACGATGTCGCACTGTCCCGGTATCGCCGATCCGCCAGACCCGGCGTGAATCGCGGTCAGCGTCAGTTTTGCGTGGATGGGACCGTCACTCCAGGGCGGCGGCGGCATGTTGGCGACGCGTGTTTTGACCTGTTGTCCAAGGGTTCTTAACGCCTCGATTGCGGGCAGGGCGAGGTCGATCGCATTGATTCCGCGTTCCGGTTCGCCGGAATGTGCGCTTTTCCCGTGGATGCGAAGCTGAAAGTTCAGAGATCCCATGCAGCCCGCCCAAATGCGTGGTTCGGCAGGTCCGTTCAGATTCAGCAGGACGTCCGGCAGGGTGCGGGTTTCAGCCAGATATCGGATTCCGGGATGGCGCCCGCCTTCTTCGTCGGTGCAGAACGCAAGGACCGGCCGAAAGGCCAGGGGTTTACCGCGCAGCTGAAGCAGGGCGTCGCAAACGGCGACGATCGTCCCCTTCATATCGGCGGTTCCGCGCCCGAACACCTTTTCCCCGTCCAGGGTCACATCCAGGGGTGGATGCGTCCAGCCGTCGCCGATCGCGGCGGTGTCGGTGTGAAAGTAGATCAGTGCCTCGGGAAGGTTCGGGCCGCCCATGTCGGGCCGAAGGATCAGGTTGATCCGCTCACCCCGCAGCCCGGCTGCTGACCACAGATCTTCCGGTACGACGACCCGCTCCGAGCTGCACTCGAGCGGTGCAAAGATCTCTTCGACGAGATCGCATAGCGCACCGTAGTTCTCGCCGGGTGGCAGTGACGTATCGCAGGCTACGAGCCGGGTAAGTTCACGCAACATTGTGCGCGATCTCGTTTCTATTTCAGAATCATCTTTCATTACTATATAGAAAAGAGAAATGTGTAAGATGGCAAGTAGAAAGTATTATGGACGCGAATTCTCCACCGCTGGACAGCCAGCGAACGACCCTTGAACTTGGCGGCGCGGTCAAGGCCACGACCCTGCACGAGCAGGTCAAGGAACGGATCATGAAACGGATCGTTCTGGGCGATTGGACGGAGGGTCATGTTATGCCCGCCGAAGCAGAGCTTGCCCGGCTGCTGGACGTGTCCAGCGGCACCATTCGGCGGGCAATGCAGGATCTGGTCGCGCAAGGCGTTGTTACGCGGCGGCGGCGCACGGGTACGATTGTAACCGGGCGCACACCGCATCATACTCTGGCCCGGTATTATCGTTACTACCGGCTCCATACGACGGCGGGTGTGTTGATCACCACGACAACGAGAGTCGTCGAAGCGATCCACAGAGCCGCCACGCAGGCAGAGGCCGAAAGCTTGCGATGTAACGCCGGTGAACCGGTCTGCGCGATGGTGCGGGTGCGCGAGGTCGAAGGCAGGCCGGTGATGATCGACCGCGTGGTGATCCCGCTTGCCATTGCGCCCGATCTACCGGATGAGCCGGGCAAAGCCCCGACGCATCTTTACACGTGGCTGCTGCAAGCCCACCGTGTTCGCCTGTCTGCCGTGCGTGAAGCGGTGACCGCCCGGCTGGCAACGGCACAGGATTGTGCGTTGTTGATGCTCGATCCAGACACGCCGCATGCTCTTCTCGATATCGACGAAACCGGGTTCGACCAGCTCAACAATCCGATCTGCCTGATGCGGCACGCGGCACTGACCAGCGATTTTCACTATGTGAACGAGATCCGCTAACTGACGTTGCCCGGGGCGGAGGATCAGTTGGCGGAACCCATGCAGCCTGTGGGATAGGGCAGGGGCGGTGGCCTTTCAGGTGCGCGATGCCCGGATGAAACGGCGAAAGACCGCCTTGTGCGCGCTTATTCCCAACCGAGATTTCCCAATGCGTGCTCTTGATATTCAGGGGGGAATGCTCAAGCATGTTTTACCTGCTTGGCGCTTCGCGTTGCTCGGGCACAGGCAATCCCCGCAAGGGAAGCCGACATTCAAGGGAGAACCAAATGAACAAGTTTGTTACATCCGCAGCCGGCGCATTCGCCTTAGCGGTCAGCCTGACCGGCGCGGCCAAAGCGCAGGATTTCATCAACGTTCTGACCGGGGGAACATCGGGGGTCTACTATCCTCTGGGGGCCGGACTGGCCAATATCTATGGTGAAAAGATCGACGGCGTGCGCACTCAGGTGCAATCCACCAAGGCCAGCGTTGAAAACATGAACCTGATTCAGGACGGGCGCGGGGAAATCGCCTTTGCGCTTGGCGATACGGTTGCCGCCGCCTGGGCCGGCGACGAGGAAGCAGGCTTTCCGACCAAGCTGGACCAGCTGCGCGGGATTGCGGCGATCTATCCGAACTACATCCAGATCGTCGCGTCGAAAGAATCAGGCATTACCGATTTCGCAGGGCTTAAAGGCGCCAGCCTGTCGGTCGGCGCCCCTGCTTCGGGGACCGAGCTGAACGCCCGCGCAATCTTTGGCGCGATGGACATGTCCTATGAGGATCTGGGCAAAACCGAATATCTGCCGTTCGCTGAATCGGTCGAGCTGATCAAGAACCGCCAGCTTGACGCGACACTGCAATCGGCTGGGCTTGGCGTGTCCTCGATCCGCGATCTTGCGTCGTCATTGCCGATCACCGTGGTCGCCGTTCCAGCCCAAGTGGCGGAAAATCTGGGCGCGCCCTACATCGCGGCCTCGATCCCGGCAGGCACCTATGACGGTCAGGACGCAGACGTGCCGACCGTGGCGATCTCGAACTATCTTGTCACCAACGCAGGCGTCAGCGATGATATCGCCTATGCGATGACCAAGGAGCTGTTTGAAAACCTCGACACCCTGGCAGCATCGCATCAGGCGGCCAAGCTGATCAAGCTGGAGAATGCGCTGGACGGCATGCCGATCCCGCTGCATCCCGGAGCCGAGCGTTACTATCGCGAGAAGGGCATTTTGAAGTGAGCCCAACGGGGCCGCGCTTGCCGCTTGCGGCGGCGCGGCCCCACCTCTGGCATTTGACGAACGGGCTTTTGAA
>Ga0307487_1002517_pt1 | contig 11619 bp, 10 predicted proteins | sample CBIW12metaG_FD_203665 | JGI IMG/M metagenome (GOLD analysis project Ga0307487, IMG submission 203665) | Sea-ice brine microbial communities from Beaufort Sea near Barrow, Alaska, United States - CBIW 1.2 | ecosystem: Environmental > Aquatic > Marine > Coastal | place: USA: Alaska | collected... | reverse complement strand
AAAGGATCATTGTCTTCCTTGTATCCAGGTTTTTCCCATTCGTATTTTGGCTGTATCTCAATTTTCTGCTTATAGATCAATGCAAAGAGAAGACCGGTGATCAATCCGGATAAATGTCCTTCCCAGGAGATTCCGGGTTTTACGGGCACAACAAACCATAACAATCCACCATACAGGAAAATCACGATAAAGGATAAAGCCATTAACCGGTAATATTTTGAAAATATTCCCTTAAAAAACAAGAAAGACGCCAGCAAATAAATAAGCCCGCTGGCACCAATATGATTGGAAGGCCTGCCAATTCCCCAGGTAAGCAATCCGGTAAGCAAAATCCCGAACAGCAAAATTTGCCAGCTTATATTTTTATAGAAATAAAACAGGGCCATGGATAATACCAACAAAGGGATGCTATTGTTGAATAAATGTTTGATATCTCCGTGGATAAAAGGCGAAAAAAGAATCCCTCTTAACCCCTCACCTGTTCTGGGCCTGATTCCAAAATTATTGAAATCCAGCCCAAACCTGATCTCTACCCAGAATACTACCCAAATAATAAGCACAAAGAGAATTGGATACCCAATTACTCCCGGAGAAAAAACAAAAGATTCAGAAGATCGCTTCAATATGAATTATTTTAAACCAATACTCTTACAAAAAAGCATCCAATTTTGAATGCACTGATAAATTGTCATTCAAATATAAGATTCCTGCAAGTATTTTCAAACCTTGCTGAAATTGAAATCTTTCAGGATAATATATCACGAAAGAAAGATGAGCACCATTAATTTTAAAACCATATTCCAACATGAGTTGGGTTGAACAGGCATTTTTTCACTCTTTTAACGCAACCTGACATTTCCCTTCCCTGCAAATTAGTAATTTTGTAAAATGAACGAACCTTTAGCAGAACGATTACGGCCTAAAAAATTAAGCGACTATTTAAGTCAGCAGCATCTTATTGGAAAAAATGGCGCTTTAACCCAGCAGATCCAGCAGGGAATAATTCCTTCCCTCATTTTATGGGGCCCTCCGGGAGTTGGAAAAACAACCCTCGCCAATATTATAGCTACAGAAAGCGAACGCCCGTTTTACACATTAAGCGCGGTGAGCAGCGGGGTAAAAGATGTTCGGGAAATAATTGAAAAAGCTAAAAAAGGGGAAGGCCTCTTCACCACAAGAAACCCTATTTTGTTTATAGACGAGATCCATCGTTTTAGCAAATCTCAACAGGATTCCCTATTGGGAGCAGTTGAAAAAGGTTGGGTCACGCTTATTGGCGCAACCACAGAAAATCCAAGTTTTGAGGTAATTTCGGCCTTGCTTTCCAGATGCCAGGTATATGTATTAAAACCATTTGAGAAAGAAGAACTGGTAGCCTTGCTGAATCGTGCTATAGAGGAAGATACCGTCATTAAAAGAAAGAAGGTAGAATTAGTGGAAACCGAAGCGTTATTGCGTTTAAGCGGCGGAGATGCACGCAAATTGCTGAATATTTTTGAACTGTTGGTAACTTCAGCTGAAGGTACGGTGAAAATCACCAATCAGATGGTATTGGACAAAGTTCAGCAAAATACAGTGCTTTACGATAAAACCGGGGAACAGCATTATGACATTGTTTCGGCATTTATAAAATCCATTCGCGGGAGCGATCCAAATGGAGCCGTTTATTGGTTGGCGAGAATGATCGAGGGTGGCGAAGATGTAAAATTCATCGCACGGAGATTGCTTATTCTGGCAAGTGAAGATATAGGCAATGCAAATCCAACTGCCTTAATTATGGCCAATAATACTTTCCAGGCAGTTAACATTATTGGATTCCCTGAATCGCGAATTATTTTAAGCCAATGCGTTATTTATCTTGCAACTTCTCCAAAAAGTAATGCTTCATACACGGCCATTAGCCAGGCCCAAAGCCTGGTGAAACAAACGGGGAATCTATCTGTGCCATTACCGCTTAGAAATTCTCCCACCAAATTGATGAAGGATCTGGGATATGGAGATAATTACAAATACGCCCATAATTACGAAAACAATTTTGCGGAAGCAGAATTCCTGCCCGAAGAAATCAAAAACACAGTAATCTATAACCCAGGGAATAATCAGCGGGAGCAGACTCAAAGAGAATTCCTGAAAAAACGATGGAAAAACAAATACGGTTACTAATTTTGAAGTTTGTAAATCTTAGTATCCATCGAACCGTTTTCCCTGTCTAAAATTTCAATAACCAAATTTCCATCTTCATCAAAAGTTGCGATTCCCTGTGCCGTTATGGAAGCATAAATGAAATTTTTACCGGTTTTTGAGGCGATTAATTGTGCAAAAGGTTCTGTCATACCTTTTTGAAAAAATCTGTATCCATTTTCCGATCTTTCCAGATAAAAAGCTTTGGCTTCATATAAAAAATGGAGCGTGTTTTCGTTTTTTGAATTCTCTACAATTTGATCCTTACTTACCGGTATCATTGAAACTTCTACTTCCGCTGGCATAACTTCCTGCTCAGTTGGTTCTGCCTTGGTTTTAGGGACAATCACAAGCTGAACTACGTTTTCTGATTTGGGGGCAGGAGCTGCAGAAACTTCTCCTTCATATTTATAATTTAATGCGGAAATGGATTCAAAAGCATTCCGAAGGGCTTCTTGATAAGCCGTTTTATAAACCTTTTCCCGGCTACTCCCCTCTTCCGATATAAATAACTGGTTGTTTTTACAATCTTTTAAGACCACGACAAGTTTTGTTGAAAACAATCCGGAATTGTTTTTAACATTGGCAATGAGCGCTTTACATCGGTTTTGACTCAGTTCCATCGGAAGTTCTTCATCTTCCAAATAAGCCTCAAAACCATACTTTTCAAAGAGGAATTTGGTCATTTCATTTAATTGATACTGATTGGGTTCCTTTAAAAATTCGAAACTGGAGGGCACGAGTACGTACTTATAAGAATTGAGGTCCTGTCCAAAAGTGGAAGAAATAAATCCTATAAAAACGAAGCTGAAAATCAGTAATTTTTTCATTTGTAAATTATTATTGTTCTTTATTGGGTTCCCAAACTTTCGGGATTAATATGCATTAGTTTTAATTGTTTTCTGAGTCAAATTCTGGCTTTCCACATTTCATCTGTCCATATTATTTTTTAAGCGGATGTTTTCAAAATTAAAATTATAATGGCTAAAAAAATGGTCATTATCAACTTCATTATTTATCGAATACCAATTGAAATCCAAGTTGTATAGATTCACTATTGGATTTTGCCAGATTAAAGTAGCCTAATAAATTGTCGGCTGCAAGATAAAAATTAAAATTCTTTAATCGGGTAGAAACAAGTAAACCAAGATTGGTATATGAAAAATCATCCACGGTATAGGCAAATTTCATCCTGAAATTTTGGGTGAATTTTCGGTCATAATAGGCATTGAAAGCATATTTTAATCCCTTGGGCCGGTTAATCCCAAAAAGATGGATCCCTATTAAATTGACAGATCTCTTATATTCAGGGACCAGGCAATTACAAGGTTGATAAAATTTTCCCCAACCGTATTCCAGGGAAGCGTTTAATAAATAAGGCCGCCAGGTAACATACGCTTCAGTTAAGGTTTCATCCTTTAAATTTTTATCCACCTCATCTTCAAAAATATCCCAATAAGGCAGCGTGGAGTCTCCGGGACCGGCATCAGGAAACAAGGGTTCAATCCCATCTGTTTGATAACTCCCGTAGTACAAATAGTTCTCTACATCCTTTTTGTGAAACATAAGGCCCAGATCCTGCACAGATCCGGTAACAATTAAATGTTCCTCGATCTTATAGGTGGCGCCCAGGTCTACCCCTACTCCAATATCCCCTCCAAAAAAGGAACGTTTCAGTAAATCGGCAGTGGCTTCTTCTACTGTTTTATTCTCATCTCTCAAGGATTTGTAGCCAGCGGTATTTACCCTGACATTGATATTATCGGCAAAATGGCGATAGTAATTGGGTCCTTCCGGGCTATTCATTGTTGTAAAATATCCTGTGTTATCTATACTTTCCACATTAAAAATTCCTGAATAAATTTTTAACCGGCCTCCTAAGGTAAGCTGGTGATCAATCTTTTTATTGAGCCCTACATGATAAACGGTCATCGCCTCCCCGGTAAAACTCACATGAGAAAAATTGAAAGGAACATTGATATAATCATTATTCCCCTCATTTACCAGAACGGCCGGATCTTTGGGGAAATATGCAAACGCATCCATTTCCTGATAAATTCCCATAGAGAGATAACGATCATTCCTGAGCCGCCATCCAAAGAATAAAATCTCGAGTTGTTCCCGGACCGTGAAATAATCACTACTGGTCAGTTTTCTTATCGCCTTTGTAACCCGTTCATTTACATTTGAATTGGAATCGTTAAAAATATCGTGCAAATTCACTCCGGAAGTACCCGCCGAAAAATGAATTTGAGACAGGAAAGGAATTCCTATATGTTTGTCGAAGGTGATATTTGTCCCCGGATTGCCCATCAGGCTTTGGGGAAGGCTTCTTACATCGTACAACAACTGTTTGTTCTGTCCCTGGGAAAGTATTGCAATTAAAAAAAAAATTAGGGTCAGAATAAATCTCATACTTTAAAATTCAAAAGAGAACAGTCCCTTAGATTGGAATTTCAGTTCTCCCGTAAATGAATCATTGCCTGGCAATGATTCAATTTCTACGGCCATTTTAATTGATCGCCGAATTATCTGAATTTGATCAAATTTTATCAAATCTATTACTTCGGTAACAGCAGGATTATTTTTATCTCCGGGATCAATATTAAATTCGACTACGTGTTGGGCGCTATTATTTTCAGACAGAAAAGAAATTTTATTGTGAAATGACCGCGAAAAAGAGTTGATATATTTAAAACTCAATTCAACTTCCATCAGGTCGTCCTGAATATAAGAGTCGTCTAAAAATTCCAGTCTAACGGTATCGCGGATAATGGTTTTTTGCTGATTTGTTAAGGTATCTACAAAATCGGTTTCATTTAAATCAAAAATAAGCAGGTCAATTTGAAGTTTTGGTTTTAAACCTATGTCTTTAGCTTGACCCAGATCTACATCTTTCACGCAAGAACTTAGTCCTAAGATAAATAGGAATAAAAGAAAGGTCTGAGGTATTGTTTTTAAAAAGGGCATGTGAGGCAAAAATCTTTTAAAAAAACGAAGGTAAGCCTTCTTTATTGCTATAAATATTTTAGCAATTCATTTAACTTTTGAATTTGAAGAGTTTCCAGAACTTCATTTTTTTGGTAATAATCAAAATAAACAGATCGCATTCCTGCATTTATTGCTCCCTGCACATCTGCTTCGTAATTATCGCCAATCATCAGGCTGTTTTTGGATAGGGCGTTGGATTTCTGAAGTGCCTTTTCAAAAATTTGCAGGTGCGGTTTTTTCACTCCGGCTTCTTCCGAAGTTGTAACGGTAGAAAAATAGGATGCAATCTTTGAATTGACCAATTTATGATGTTGTATCTCTTCAAATCCGTTCGTAATGATATGTAACTGGTATTTTGAATGCAAATATTCCAAAACTTCTACAGTATCATCCAGCAAATGATTATAATTGGGTAAAAACTGAATATATTTATCAGACAACACTACGATAATTTCTGCTGAAACCTCCAGTTTTAGCAACTCAAAAGTTTCTTTTAATCTGCCAATCCGAAGAGCTTCCTTGGAAATTTGATTATTTCGGTACAATTCCCAATAGTTAAAATTTATGGGCAAATATGCATCCAAAAATTCCTGCAGGCCAATATCAATTTTTTCCTCTTTGAACAAGAGTTCAAAAGCAAGCGCTGAATTTTTATCGAAATCCCATAAAGTATGATCGAGGTCAAAAAATATATGTTGGATATTAATGAATTTCATGAACTTGTTTTAAAAGTGAATAATAGAAGTTATTGTCTTTATATTCCGAAAAATCCCTGTTTTTAAAAACCGACCTGAATGTACCCTGTACCAATTTCAATTCCTTCAACATCCCTACGAGATCGTTTTGTATTTCTTCGTGAGTTTGCAATTTACACACCTGAGAATGGAATACATATGGATGGATCTTTAATGGGGTTGTAATCTCCAGGTTGATATCGTAAAACAAAAAAGAGGTGCAGGTTCCTGCCCTAAAACCGTTCCATTCCGGATATCCCATGGAATAATCGTTGGTTATTTCCAGCTCGTTTAAATTACTGTAATGCTCCGGAAGCAACAAATTATATTTGCTGTTCAAAACATTCTGCAGTGGCGCATGGATGATATGTTCAAAACGTTTCTTTTCAATTTTAAGTACCTCCAGTTCCTTCACCGCATAATACCCAAGCTTTAAACCTACCAGCGAATAATCTGCTACATATTTTATTATAGAAATGTAATTTAGCCTGTTGGGGCTGATATTCCTGTCAAAAGCATTAAAATCACTAAGTTGGAACATAAAAACCATTTTGGTATTGTACTTTTTTATGAAACCAATGAGATCATCAAAAACATTGAACGGATCTTTTTTTATACGAAACAACACCTTGATCCTATCGGAAACCTTTGTGAATTTTAATTGTCCCAGATTCATTGCGGTTCCCAGTAAACTTCGAAGGAAGCCCTTATTCTTATAATTAAAGACCCGGCTTACCGAAATTATGGAAATAGATTCAAATTTCCTGCTTTTAAGTTCTATCCCGGGAAAATTTTGAATTAGAATTTTTTTGAATTTATAAGCCCAGATATCAACAACCGGACTTTTTATAAATCCTTCTTTAAAGGCCAAACTTTCTGAAGCTGGAAAACGCCCAAAATCATCCTTTAGATGGGGCATATATTCCTCGTAACGGGACAACAAATAGAAAGAAGCCGCAAAAATATCAAAAGGAAGATCACTTTTTTCTGAAACCAAAAAAAAACATTTGGTTTCTTCCCATTTGTGAATTTTTACCTCTAAATCGCCAAGACCTTGTTCCAGGAGCAGCTCGGTATTTTGAATGAAAAATTCATTGCCAAGACGTTTTTTTCCGTAGGAAAATTTCATTCCCGGATGGGCTATAAATTCCTCGATCTTGTTGGTAAACCTTATTTCCAATCCCAGGATATGGGTGCAAACATGTTTAAAAATATAAATTATTCTTGGGGTGATCTTTTGGGTGTAAATTAAAAGCATTTCGAGATTTTGTTACATCAGCCCTTCATCGGCGAAGCTAAAATAGGATTTTTCGGTTACAATAAGATGGTCCAGAACTTTTATATCCAGACTCTCGCCGGCAATTTTCAATTTATTGGTAAGTTGTTTGTCCGCCTCACTGGGGTTTAAATTTCCGGAGGGATGATTATGGGCCAAAATCAAGGATGTTGCACCTAATTCCAGGGCCTTTTTCAAAGTGATCCTCACGTCTACAAGCGTCCCGGTAATTCCGCCTTTGCTTATTTGTGCTTTTTCAATAATTTTATTGGCATTGTTCAAATAGAGGATCCAGAATTCTTCATGGGGCAATTCCCCAATGATAGGCTGCAAAAGCTCAAAAACAGTACTGCTGGAAGCAATCTTCACCAGTTCTAGCGCGTCCTCGGCCCTTCGCCTCCGACCCAATTCCATGGCCGCAATTATACTGATGGCCTTGGCTTCCCCAATTCCCTTATAGATCATTAGTTGTTGGGCTGAAAGTTTTCCCAACAAGTTTAAATTGTTTTTGGTTTCAAAAAGAATTCTTTTGCTCAATTCTACTGCGCTCTCATCTGTATTTCCAGATCCAATTAAAATCGCGATAAGTTCGGCATCGCTTAAAGCCAATTTCCCTTTTTGAAGTAATTTTTCCCGGGGCCTGTCATTTAGAGCCCAATTTTTAATTGTAAACGGAATATAGTCTTTTTTCATAGCTTCGCTTTTGCTAAAGATAAAAAAACGGAAACGATATTTTACCTTTAAACAATTGAAAATCAGCCAACGAAACAATAATATTTTTAAAGATCAGGAAACCCAATTTTTAATCTCTTCAAAATCGAGCCCGCCATAATTACCACTGCTCATCAAAAGCAGCACCGAATTGGAATAGTCAAGACCTTGAAGGTGTTCCTTAAATTCCTGCGGCGTAGTGTAAACAATTAGATCCTTTTTATCAAATGCTTCCCGAATCTGATCTTTGGAAATAGGCTGCATTTTTTTTATCTCCAGGGCTTCCGGAGAAAAAAATACGACTGCTTCATCTGCCGGATCAAGGCTCTTTTCATATTCCCTTAAAAATTCAGGGTTCAAACTACTGTAGGTATGCAGCTCTAAACAAGCAATTAACTTCTTTTCGGGAAATTGTTCCCTAACTGCTTTGGTTGTTGCCATCACTTTTGAAGGGCTGTGAGCAAAATCTTTAAAAACAGCGGTCGATTTTGATTCCACGATTTTTTCAAGACGCTTTGATGCTCCTTTAAAAGTAGCCACGGCTTCATAAAAATCGTCTTCATCTATTCCCATATGCTGACAGATCCATTTGGCTCCCGCAAGATTGTTCAGATTATGAGCCCCAAATACTTCAATGGGCATATCGCCTTCGGGAGTATCCAAAATCGTAGTCCCATTTTCTATCCGGTAATCGGGTGTATAATAAGGATGTTTTCTGATTTGATTCATAGTTTCATCAACAATGCTTACCAATTGAGGATCCTCCTGGTTATAAACGATAATTCCTCCGCTTACGATGGAATCTACAAATATTTTAAATTGTTCTAAATAAATCTCATACGTAGGAAAAACATTGATGTGATCCCAGGCAATTCCGCTTAAAAGGGCAATATTGGGTTTGTAGAGATGGAATTTGGGCCTTCTATCTATTGCAGAAGATAAATATTCATCGCCTTCCAATAGCATAAAATCATTTTCTTCGGTAAGATGAACCATGGTGTCAAAACCGTCCAATTGCGCCCCAACCATAAAATCTATCTCCCGATCGTGGTAATGCAGCACATGAAGTATCATGGAAGTAATTGTGGTTTTTCCATGAGAACCTCCAATTACCACCCTGGTTTTATTTTTGGATTGTTCATACAAAAATTCGGGATAGGAATAAATTTTAAGTCCCAATTCCCGGGCTTTTAGAAGTTCCGGATTATCGGCTTTGGCGTGCATTCCCAGAATTACGGCATCCATAGAGATATTGATTTTTCCGGGAAACCATCCTAATTCTTCGGGAAGTAAATCAAATTTCTTTAGCCTGGATTTAGAGGGCTCAAAAATGGCGTCATCACTGCCCGATACTTGATAACCTTTGTGAAGCAATGCCAGTGCCAGATTATGCATGGCACTGCCACCAATGGCGATAAAATGAAGTTTCATAAAATTGAAAATTTCAGCAAATATACTTATTTAATGCTGAAATTTCGGTTGAAAGGGAATACAGATAAAACCGGGTTAAAGGTTTTGGATCCGCTCTTTTTCTATCAATGCTTCCTTAAAATTAACCCTAAGCGTTAGAGCTTTATCGATGGATTCAATAGCTGCCAGTTTGTCCTTTAATCCTGCCTGGATCTTGGCCTTACTTAAATATGCCAATTCCAACGGATAAATATCTGTATAGTTAAAGTTCGCTATATATTCATTTAACAATTTTAAACCATACTGTGGGTAAATATCACCATCTGATGCAGCTTTTCCGAGCTCATAATTTAATATATTTCGCTTTTTATGGCTTGCCAATTGTTGATGAACTTCAATCGCCTTTGTAAAAAGTGGCTTTGCTTCTTCCGGACCTTCATCTTCATTGACAATAAATGCCTGAGCCAGATAAAAATCAACTTTGTTTAAATCTTTCAGATCATCGGCGTAGGTTTTAGCTTTGTAAATACTTCCTCCAAAAATTCCCGGCAGCTTAACGTATAATTCAACAAGCACCCTTCTGGCTTCCACATGTTCCGGATCTAATTCTACAGTTTTTTCAAGATATGTTTTAATATCGGAAACATAAATCACCGCCTGTAGTTTAGATACACTAAGTGCTTTCATTCCCAGGACTGCCCCATATTTAAAATTATAATCGATGCTATCCGGATATTTTTGGAGCAGACCTTTATATAAAGAAATTGCGGTATCCCAATCTTTGTCAAAACCGGCGATATCTCCCAGATAAGCAGTTGCAACTGCATCTTCGGGATTCTCAAAAATTCTATTATGAAGCATTTTTTTAGCAGGTTCAAGCTTCCCCTCGTCCAGGGCCGAGTGGATTTCCCTAAAGGAGGGTTGGGAAAAACATCCCAATCCCATAAAAAATGCAAATACAAAAAATAATTTTTTCATAAGGCGAATATATCTTTAAAATCCCACCAGTTTCCTATCCTTTTAACCTTGATTACATTCAAATTAACAAAAGCTTAACCGTTAATGGTTTGATTGTTAAATTAATCCCTAAAAAAAGTGGTATTGTTAAAAAATTAGTGCAATATTTGTGTTGCCTTAAGCGGGCATTTCAAACAAAAAAATAAATGTTAAATCTAATACCTAGCCTATGCAAAATTTTACTTTAGGAAAGAAGGGAATATCTATGCTCCTTTTTGGCCTTGTTTTATTAACCACAAGTTTTTCTTCCTTCGGGCAGGAAAATTGCCCCATCGTTGCCAATACTAGTCCTGCTGACTTTTGTTATTTGTCTAGCGTTGCTGACCTTAACAGTGCTACAGGCACAACCATTTCAAGTGGAACTATTGCCTGGTACCGAACCATAGACTCTGCGAATCCAATTCCAAATGATGAGTTGCTTCAAGATGGAGATTATTTTGCCGGGGATGAATCAGGAACTTGTACAACAGGTAGAGTTCCAGTTAGTGTTACGGTAAACACACCTGCTGCGCCTACCCAGACCACAGCGGGAGCCACTTTTGACCCTTGTCAATCTTCAATTGATGATATCAATACCGTATCAGAAATTATCGCTCGATTTGCACCACTAGCTGGTTATGATATTGAAGTATTTGACGATGAATTTGGCACTACTGTTTTAGGTTCGGGTGATATATTAATTCCGGAAGCCAGTTATTATGTGGGGCAAAGAAACCTAACTGCTACTCCAAGCTGTCCTTCCCTTAGAATTGCTATCCGTTATTCCCCCATTTTAGCATTAGAACCAACGGGTGAAGCTACTCAAATCTTTTGTGAGGGTGCCACGGTAGCCGATCTAGAAGCAAGTGGTATAAATAGATGGTATAGCACTGCAAAATCACAACCTGCATTGGAAGGATCCACTCCTTTAATGAATGGAGAAACATACTTCGCAAGTCAAATTGTAAACAAAAGTGATTCTAGCAATCCTCCTTGCGAGAGTGTGGATAGGTTTGAAGTTACTGTTACAGTAAATAACATTATAACAGAGGAAACCCAAAGATTCTGTGCATCTATTGGAGAAGGCAATAACTTCCGGAAACCTGAAGTACAGGACCTCTCTCCCGATGGCACCTGGTATGCAGACGATACCTTTACAACTCCTTTGGCCTTTGATGAGGAATTAATTGACAAAGACGACTATTTTATGCGTATTCCCGAGAATTGTGAAACAATTGTGGTAACCGCAGAATTTTTTGACACTCCAAACGCGGGAAGCACAACATCCTTAAATGTTTGTTCTAATGAGGACGCTTTTAA
>Ga0307487_1002513_pt1 | contig 11628 bp, 13 predicted proteins | sample CBIW12metaG_FD_203665 | JGI IMG/M metagenome (GOLD analysis project Ga0307487, IMG submission 203665) | Sea-ice brine microbial communities from Beaufort Sea near Barrow, Alaska, United States - CBIW 1.2 | ecosystem: Environmental > Aquatic > Marine > Coastal | place: USA: Alaska | collected... | reverse complement strand
ATATCTTTGCCTATATGTTCTAAGGTTGTTGTCATATCCGTCTTTATCAAAAATAGGAAATTTTTTATATTAAATTGCTAATATTGTGCCAATTACTTTTTCTCACAGCGTTAATTTTTCCGCTGCGACCGCCGCGTGGTTTTTCTTTGTCCTCCGAAGTCACGTGGACTATTTTCGGTTTTCCGTTTGCTGTTTTCCGTTTACTGTTTTCGTAACTTTTAACCACAAACCATAAACTACAAACAACTTCTAACTTCGTACTTCTAACTTCTTTCACTCCCCCTTTGGGCCCCGAAACTTCGGGAGGGGGGATACAAACTGCCCCAACTTGCTAAAATTCTTATACGCCAAAACCTTCAGCGGGTTTTTAATCCCATTTGCCCGTAAGGCCCTCAAATCTTCCCGGGATTTAAGCTTTATATTTTTAAGGCTTCGGTTACTTGCACCACCAACACGCATTTTTGTAATGACTTCCGGCAGGTATTTAAATTTTAAAGTGGGATCGCTGAAAATACGGAGCATCAAATCATAATCTGCGGCGATGTTATAATTTAGGTTGAAAAGGCCGTGTTTCTCATAGACCTCTTTTTTTAGGAACAAGGTAGGATGTGCCGGCATCCAGCCTTTTTTAAGAAGTTCCGGTTTAAAAGCTTCACTTTTCCAGTGACGTATCACCTTTGAAGTTTCCTCCTTATTTACATATTGCAAATCCCCATAAACCCCATCTACTTTTTCTTCCTGAATGATGTGTGCAATTTTTGAAAGCAGCTCCTTTGAAGCCAGAAAATCATCTGAATGTACAAAGCCTATTACATCTCCAGTGGCTGCGGTAATTCCTTTATTTAAGGCATCGTAAATGCCATTATCTTTTTCTGAAATTATTTTTAGATCACCCGTAAAAGTTTCCTTTATTTTAGAAACAGTATTATCCTTAGATGCTCCATCTATAATTACAAGTTCTAAATTTTTATTTGTTTGGGAATTGATTGATTCCAGTGCAGAATCTATATGTTGCGTGCTGTTATAGGTAGCGGTTATAATTGAAATTTTCATGCTTTCATTATGCTTTTTAAACTTTCAAAATATGTGTTTGAAAGTTTAAAATTAATTTAACCCTTTACTTTTATCAAAAACCGATATAAAATTAATTGCGAACTTTTTAACTCTACTTTCGTAATTTTCATAGATAACAGGAATGTTGTCTTTAGTAAACGATTGTAATAATTGCGCTAAATCTAACTCATCATCTGGATTAAAATAAAATCCTTTTCCTTCTAATTGTTCTTTGTGAACCGCAATATTAGAAGCTATTACCGAGACATGTAAAGACTTTGCATCTTCTATAACGGTACTCCACCCTTCAAAAAAACTAGGCTGTATAACCGCTTTAGAATTTTTTAATAAACAAAGTTGATCTTGTCTTGGAATAATACCTAATAAACTGATACAGTCTTCAATTCCGTTTTCTTTAATTTCACTTTTCAAACGATCAATATAAATTGGATTTCTATAGTCTTCCATTTTACCTGTAAGCACAACATGAACTTTAAAATTATTTTTCTTTAAGAGACTAATTGCCTTAAAAACAACGATATGATTTTTATGCTCATAAAATTGATTAGAAACTATATAATACTCTTTTGGTAAGGAATACTTTACATTTAATTCCTTTGCATTATTAAAAGAAAAATTATCAATTATCGAAACAAAAGGTAAAACATGAATTTTTAGTGTTGTTGGTATTTTATAAAATTGCTTGAAATGGTTTGCCACATCATTACTTGACACAACTAAAACATTTGAATTTTTTAACATCAATTTTAACCTCATTTCGCGAAAAAACAAATTTATTTTGTTGAAATATTTGGGATAAAATTTATGCTGCAAATCTGGAAACCAAGTAGCAATGATTGTATCAGTATTGGATATTGAAATGGGTTGGTCGTATAATGGATAAATACCATCTAACTTATATTTATGTAATAGGTCTTTTACAAAAATATTTTTTCGAAAAATCCATGAATAAATATATCCTTTATAGACATTTATAAAATCCCAAGAAACAAGTTCCAAATAAGGATATTCAATCTCTTTGGCAAATTTCGACAATTCATTATTATGGAAAATTACAATTTGTGGTTTTTGGTCATCATCAAGATAATTTAAAGCTTTGATAATGTTTTGAATATAATAAACGCCACCCAACCAGCTCCCGCTAAAGTTGAAAATTATTCCTATTTTTTTTCTGCTTCTAATAGCCATTTATAATAATTTTGTAATCCTTTTTCTAAATTATATTTTCTTTCATATCCTAAACTTTTTAAAGTCGTTATATCTGCAATCCAATTATTTGGATCTCCTGGACGTCCTTCCCCTGAGAATTGAAAATTTTCTGGATTTTCAAAATTCTTATAAAATTGCCCTACACAATCTTCGATAAACACTTCCTCACCATTGGCAATATTGATAACATCTCCCTCAAAAGCAGCTTTTTTTGATACTAACTCTATAGCATTAAGCAAATCGAATATATATATAAAATCTCTTGATTCTCTTCCAGTTCCGAATAGGGTGATGTTTTGCTGAGTCTTAGTTTTAGCATATAAATCCCAAAAAAGTTGTTTTTTTAAACCTTCACCATAAGCCGAAAAAATCCTTAAAGAACAAGTTTTGATATTAAAAAATCTATAAAATTCATCACAAATTTGTTCGCTTTGCATTTTATGTATCCCATAAGGAGATAATGGCGAAACATTAGCATCTTCTTTTATTGGCAATTCCAGTGGGTTACCATATACAGCTGCACTTGACAAATTAATAAACTTACATTGTGGTTGATAGGCACGAATACTATCAAGCATTTTAAATACATTTACAGTATTAAGATGGTAATCTCTGAGTGGATGTACTATCGAATCAGGAACACTTGCTGCTCCTGAACAATTGATGCAAACATCAAAATGCTCTTCTTCAAAAATAGATCGAAAATCAGCATTTGATGCATCTATTAGAAAATATCTATCTGTATCTACATAATCTATAACTACATCTGCTCCCCAAACACTATTATCATTATTTTGTGATAATTGCTCTTTTAGAGACCTTCCTATAAATCCTTTTGATCCTATTATTAAGTATTTCATTATTTTAAATTTTTAACTACAACTGCAGGATTACCTGCAACAACTGTAAATGGAGGAACATCTTTTGTTACAACAGCGCAAGCAGCTACAATTGCACCTTCACCTATGGTAACATTTTTAAGAATTGTTGCCCCAAAACTAATCCATGCATAATCCTTAATTATTATTTTGCCTGTTATAATACTCGTTTTATCTTTTGGATGACCATTTTTTATTAAGTTGACATACCCCTGCGCTCTTTCTAAATGATCCATTTCATGAGAATTCGTATCGATAATATTAACATTATGAGAAATAAGAACATTACTTCCAATTGTTACAGATTCACCTGACCAGATATTTGTTCCTAAACCTATATAAACATTTTTGCCAATATTTATTTTACCACCGTAGTTGAACACCACTAATCTACCTTCAATAATTGTGTTTTCTGCAATAATAATATTGTCATTATTTTTAGATATGTTCTCAACCTTTGCGGTCATTGTAAATTTTGAGCCCTTGCCAAAAACAACATCATTTTTACAAGACCAATCAGTAATTTTATGAAATATTTTTCTCGAAATACCTTTACCTAGGTATGATATATAATAAATGAGTTTCATCATTTTAAATACAACTTTTTGTTCAAAATTAAAAGTACTCGATGAAGTGCTTTTGTGAATATAGAGGTTCTCTTTCTAAGATATCGTGCAATAATCTTATTTGTCTTTTCATCCGTTTTGATTAATTCCGGAAATTTTTTAATTTTATAAATACTATCCCAATCAGACATTGGAAATATATCATAACTATCTTTATGTTTACCTGTGCTATCCCAACCATTGTTAAACACTAAACTTTTATCCGGAAAAAGCACCACTGCATTTTGTTTGAATGCATTCCAGTAAAATCGAATCCCCCATGAACTAATCTTAATAGATTCCATTTGTTGCAGGAACATTTTTTTGTAATTATAACTTCCCTTGTAATTAAACTGATGTGCTAATTTTTTATCTTTTTTTAGAATGACATAATCGGAGCATTCAAAATCGATGGTATCCCAAGCACTTTTCCAAGTAGCCCAACCCCATGTTGAAGTTAAAGTCAAGAAATAACTAGAATTTGTTGCTTTAATTTTTGGAGTTGGGAAACTAAATCCCGAAACCTGAATAACCTCTGGGCTATTCTCATACAGATTCAAAGCATTATTCATATAATCAAGGAATGAGTTGGCTATTATCAGATCATCTTCCAAAACAATTATTTTACCATATTGATTCACAATTTCAGTAACTCCAGAAATAACCGAATTGGCAAGCCCTTTATTAGTTTCTGATTCAACAATAAATACTTCTTTACACCATTGCTGTTCTTTTATTACTTTTTTTACTAAATCATTTTTCACCTTCAATTCTGCAGTGGCATCCGAAGTAATACCATCGCAATAAATGTATAAAATAGATTCACTTGCCAGGTTATTTTCAGAAAGTGCGAGAAGTGTTTTTCGAGTGTGTTCTGGTCTATTATATACAAATAGAATTATTGGGGCTAAATTAGTATTCATAAATTTATATAGATAGTTTCTTTATTTTTGGGCAAACCTGAAATCACACCAAGCCTAACCACATAATTCTATTCATTTCTAACGACATACTGCTCATAGACTGCAAAAAAGAAAATTATAAACAGAAAACAAAAAGTTTATAAAAAGGTTTAACAGCAACATTTTTGACTATTAACTTTAAACCTTTAAAAATATTACGAACATTAAAAATTAACAAAGGTGCCCCAAATATAATACCCCAACGCATTATTATTTCCATAAATTGATTGTGTGGATATGGTAAATAGCCTTTTTTCCCAAATAAAATAAAGTCGTCAAGGTTGTTATAAAAATTATTATATACCATCTCTCTTTCATCAGCCGAAGCATTACCCCTGCCTGTTGTAGTAAATTCTAATAAATATTCAAACCTAAGTGTTGTGGCTTCTATTTTAGTTTCTAAAATCGGGAAGTAGTGCATTAAAAAATTATAACAAATAATTATTAATTCAATAACAATAATACTTTTAAATAAAAACGATAATAAGCTCTTTATTGATTTGATTTTATAAAAAAAAATGATCCAAGTAATATTATAACTAAATAAATTAATGCACCTCTTGATGAGGTTGAAACTATAGTAATGAGACAACTAAGAAGTGCTAAGCATATCAATATTTTTAGCCGTTTTTTAAATTTTTGAAACTATATTTAATTGCTGATTGTAATTCAATGAATAAACCTTCAAACACATTAGTATCATCATTAAGTAACAAATAACCATCATAGTCATTTTACAGAGCAACATTCCATGAATTCCTCAATCCGCCTGCTCAAAATAGATTACCATTACCTTTTAACGACTTTCCATTTGGTAATATAGAAATCGCAATTAAGATCGCTATCCATCAATTTATATATTAGTTCTCTATAAAGAGCTGCTAAATTAATTATGCCACAAATTCTTTTATTCATATTAAGTTAGTGATGAAGTATATTAATGGTAATTAATTTATTCGTTATTTGACTCATCGATTGCTTTTTTCAAAGCTTCTAAATTTCCTTTCCCAAATTTTATATCTGGCTCAAGATAATTTCCTTCTCCCCATTCATTCCAGGATTTTATCATTACTAATTGTTCTTCCTCTGTTTTATTTTCAACAATTGACATTGTGTTTTTTATTAATCGATAAAAGTATTTAGGGTGTGGATTATGAAGAAGTATAGCTTTCCCACCTGAGCGGGGAGAATGATCCCAATTAGGAGCAACGACGGGTATTACCTTGTTATCTCTACATTCATCCATTACCATATATTTTGTAGCTTTTTTATATGGTAAAATTGTTGGGAATTTGAGGATTTCACGCATAAACCAATATCCTGCTTTTTTAATTAATCCCAAGTGATGGTGGATATTAAAAACATCATCGTTATAAATTGAATCAAAACCGAAATCAATATTTTTTTCTTTTGATCGACTGTCCGCATCTCTAGTGACAAAATAAAAATCATTCAAACCATTTTCCTTCGCTAAATCTCTCCATAAAGAAATAAAGGAATGAACATCGGGAAAGTCCTTTGTTGTATAAATAAAAAAAAGGATTTTTCCATTTACTTTCATATACCTATCATCTTTGAAAGCAGGCAGCAGTTCATTAAAGTGATTTATATAGTCTTGAACACCAGGATATTCTTGCTTACAAAGTAATTCTGATGTTCCGTTCTTATCAAATTGTTTTTTCGCCCAAGAGTGATTTGCCCAAGCGAGACAGAAAGGAAAATCAGGTTTCCCTGATGACAAGACATCATTAAAAGGTTTCTCAAGGAGCCTTTTACCATTTCCAAACCAATAATGCCAATAACAAAAACCCTCTACTCCATATTTCTTAGCCATTTCAGCTTGAGCGACTCTCGTTTCCTCTAATCTTAAATCATAAAAACCGAGATCTGCGGGGATATTAGGCTGATTATGGCCAGGGAATAGCTTTTTTGCCTTAACAACATTTGTCCATTCTGTAAAACCATTCCCCCACCATTCATCATTTTCTTTGGTAGGGTGAAATTGAGGTAAATAAAATGCAATAAAACGCGCCATAATTTATCTAATTAATTTTAATATTCCATAAATTGTGAATGTGATTATCCATGCTAAGGAATTTCCTCGACCTATAACGAAAACCCCCATAATCAAATAATTCAAATAAAAGAGAAACAAAAACAGATCTGCAAAATCAATTCTCTGGGTATATCTAAAACGACTTCCAATAAATAATGGAAGAAAAATGGCAATAAGCACAGTGCCAATTGGCCCAAAATCCAAGTACCAAGCTCCAACAAACGTAAAAAACGAAGTTCCAAAATGGGTGCCTATAGTACTAGTGTCAAATGAATTTTGACCGAAAAAAGGTAAAAACCAATCAAAAAAATAACTTCCATTACCAAATGTATGAATACTATCAACCATCCCATAATTAAACGCTAACATCGAAATTCCAAAATATTCTAAAAGAGAAGATGCTTGACTATTCTCGCCAAAACGTGAGATTGTCACCGCAATAGAATAGATTAAAAATAATGCAATAAAGATGAATGAGAAAATGATTAAAGCTTTCTTTATTTTATGTGACAAACCTTCTTTAAAAAGAATGAATCCTATTAGCAATGCAACAGAAAGACTAACTATAATACCCCTGGAAGCTGTATTAATTGCTAACAAAAAAGTTGGAACAATTATAGCCAACCCTAACAGATAAACATTAAATAATTTTATTTTTCTGGATGATAAATAGTAAAAGAAAGCGATAATTGCAAGTGGCCTAAAATAAATAATAACGATTTCCGCCAATCTTTCTAGTTGGTTATTATAATTCCTTACTTCTCCTTTATATAATTCATTTCGAAGAGAACTCCATTCTCCAGAGGTTATATTAATTATAGCTTCATTCGCTGAATAATATATGGATACTAAGCCGCATGCGATATAAAATATTGTAAAACTCTTTAAAAACCATAATTTTCTATAAACTAGTTTATGATATAATAAATCACTATTAAAAAAAAAAGGCGTAAAAAAAAGCATACAAACAAAATAGAGATAAAGGAAAGGCCATAATTGTAACCTCCATTTTTCTGGATTTTCAGCATATAAAAAAACACTCGCTATTGATATAGCGGCATAAATTCCTAATAATACAAATCCGGCATCAATTTTTCGCCTTTTCAACCAGTATATTAAGAATGTACTATTATATAATAGCGAATTGAAAATGACTAATTCCAAAATAAAAACAATTTTTAATAATTAAATTTAACGGAGTTTCAATTTAAAATTTTTATGATTTTTGCAGGATTTCCGGCTACAACACAGTGATTTGGGACATTCTTAGTTACCACAGAATTTGCGCCAACAACAGCGCCTTTTCCAATAGTAATATTAGGTAAAATTGTTGCTTTATCTCCAATCCAAACATTGTCATTAACTATAACCTCCCCTTTAGAAGTGACTACACGTTGTGATGGATGAAGCTTTAATTCTTCATAATTATCACAGCTTCCATGAGAGTTATCTGAAATTGTAATCTTTTTACCGAAAAGAACATTGTTACCTATTGTTATTTTATTAATAGCTGTTATATGGCAATCATCACCTATATCAACATTATTACCAATTATAATTTCAGGTAAATATTCACTTCTATTCCAAGCCGTAATGCACGAACGCTTCCCAATTGTTACATTTTCACCAATTGAGATATAATTCTGGCCTACAAAAAAAGCCGGATATTTTATAATAGACTTTACGCCAAAAATCTTAAATCCTTTAGATATATAACCTGTAAATATATACCTAAAAAAAGAAATTATATTTTTTGAAACATTGATGGGTATCAAAAATCTTAAAAAAAAACCAATATATTTTGCCAACATTTTCATCATAACTTAATTTGATTTTTAATAGCTATAAAATGTTTTTTATTCCCTAACAAAACAATCATTAATAGTAAAAATATTAATCTTTTAAATTTTTTATTTTTAATAGTATTTGTACTTTTTGATACTATATAAAATAAAATATATTGTGAATGGTATTGCTTATATATAAAATCTAAAAATATATTTAAATCTTTTCGTTTACCATCAAATACTAAACGTTCAAAATGAAGAATTACAAATTGTAAAAATTCCTTTTTGCGTTTTTTATAATCTGATTTTGAGCTTAAGCTATTAAGCGTTTTATTGAAAAGATATATCGTGGATTTATTTTTTTCAGGTTTTACAAAACTTGTACACATATTATTACTTCCATAATTTATACGATAATAATAATCAAAATTTGAAGTATTACTAAACTTATGCTTTAAACCATGAAGAATACAAGGAACAATAAAACTGAAATCTGTATATATTTTAACATTCTCATCCCATGGTAATTTAACTATGGATTTTTTCCTATAAATATTGGTCCAACCTGAAAAAGGATAATTTACAGTTAAAAAACAAGAAAGTAAATCTTTATTTGTTCCCATTCCCCATGTTCCATCTCCTAAAATAAATTCTTCTTTATTTCTTGAATTAACAAATGATTTTGCAGGAAATGAAGCATAATCTATGTCTAAGTTTTGATTCAAAAACTTTACTCTATGTTCTAAACAAGTGTCCGAAATCAAATCATCTGCATCTAAATGCATAATATATTCGCCTTGCGCATTTTCAAATCCAATATTCCTACACGTTGCAGAACCTTTTGGTTCTCTATTCCGTACTATTAATTTAATCCTTTTATCATTTTTTTCAAATTCTTTAACTATATTAGGTGAACTATCCGTTGATTGATCATCTACAACAATAAGTTCCCAATTTGTAATTGTTTGTCTAGAAATACAACCAATCATTTCAGTTAATAAAACACCATTATTAAAACATGGGATAATAACTGTTACTTTAATATCAGTCATAATTTTTTACTTATATCTTTGTTTAATTTTTATTCCTGGTACGCCAACATATATTGAAAAAGGTTCAGTCGTTTTTGTTAAAACACTTCCTGCACCTATTACACAACCTTTTTTTATTGTAACCCCATCAAGTACACGTACTCCACTTCCTAACCAAACATCATCTTCAATAAATATCCCCTTTTTTGATAAGCCTTGTTCATATATAGGAGTGGATATATCTTTAAAAATGTGATTAGAAGGTACTATTGTACAATGGGCTGCTATTCGTACATAATTTCCGATAGTAGTTCCTCCTTGTCCATAAATTACAGTGTAAGGATTAATAGTTGAGTTTTTTCCAATTGTTATATTACCACCATGAGTAAGTAATTGAACACCGGCACTTATTCGACAATTATCGCCAATATAAATTTTACCCCCATATTGGGATCGAATAATAACCCGAGGCTCAATAATAACTTTTTTGCCAACCTGAATATTGGGTTTCAAATTGAAAAAGAATGATCTAAACCTATAGATTATTAAAGAGATTATATAAATTACTTTATTTATAATTTTCATATTTTATTTTCTAATTGGTAATAATAAATTAATTGTATGACATTTATAAAAATTTAAAGCAAATACAAATATTTCAGACATCAAATAAAGATATGATAAAGAGTAAATATTAATCAAGGAAAATACCCATAAAAATATAAAACCAGATATGAAAAATAAAACATTTAAAATAGCATTTTTGACATATAATTTTTTATAACCAAATGGGACCAATCTGTTACCACCAAGGAATAGATTAAAACATGAAATAATTGCTGAAAATGACAAAATTCTTAAGATTTGAACAGCTTGAATATTTTCTTCTCCTGAAAGCAATAAAACAATTCTTTCAGAATTAAAATATAAAAACATATATAAAAAACTAATTAAACTGACCGTAATAAACATTACCTTATTAACGAAAGCAATATTTTTTTCTCGGCTAATTTTAGGGAAAGTCGCTTGTGAAATCATCCGTATCGGAATTTTAATAATATGTGTTATTTTTTCACCTAAATCATAAATTGCAACATCCGTCATTCCTAAAAATGCCCCTACTAAAATCTTGTTTATATTTACATATACTTGAACAGATAAAGATGATATAAATAGTGGAAAACTATCTATAAAAAAATATCTCAAAGTTAAATATGGTTGCCTAATAAATCTAATTTTTTCTTTTACAAACACAACATATAATGCTATTAATCCACTTAATAATGCGCCAAGAGCATTTAGTATTGGTACAATTAAAAAGTCTGTTTTATCTTTTACAAAAACAAAAATTGCAATAACAAATAACAACCTAACACCTATATTTATAAATGTTATATATTTCATTTTTTCAATACCTTGAAAAAACCATGATGGAAATAACAATTCATTGAATGTAAGAAAAAAAGAAATTACATAAAGCAACCAATCTTTTCTTAAAAAAGGAACAAAATAAATTAAAATAAAATAAATAATTAAACATCCAAGCCAAAGAATCATTTTAATTGAAAAAATGCTTGATACTATTTTTGAAAGCTCTGATAAATTTTCTCTGTTGCAAGCAATATCTTTTGTCCCAGAAATATTAAATCCAAAATTAATTATTATTGCAATATTTATAGCTATCGTTTGAGCAAAAATAATTGTTCCATAAATGTTAAAACCTAGAACTCTTAATAAATAAGGATATGTCATAAATGGGAATAGCAAAATAACCATTTGCATCAATGATAAATACGAAAAGTTCTCAATGATTTTTTTATTGTTATGGAAAATTTGTTTTAATAATTTCATCATCTAATTCTAAAATAGGGATTATTTTTTAGCCTTTATTTTTATTAGATGTAAAGTTTCACCACATTGTTAATGGCATTTCATCCCCTTCGGGGTTTTCTTTGAAGGCGTAGCCGAAAAAGAAAACCCCGAAGGGGATAGATAAAAATGTTGATTATTTTTGTTTTACCACAAA
>Ga0307487_1002512_pt1 | contig 11629 bp, 10 predicted proteins | sample CBIW12metaG_FD_203665 | JGI IMG/M metagenome (GOLD analysis project Ga0307487, IMG submission 203665) | Sea-ice brine microbial communities from Beaufort Sea near Barrow, Alaska, United States - CBIW 1.2 | ecosystem: Environmental > Aquatic > Marine > Coastal | place: USA: Alaska | collected... | reverse complement strand
ATCCGGACGTTGTTTCGGAGCTCGCTAAAGAAATCGCCGCGGCAGCCGCAGATGTTGAAGTCGCAATCGTCGTCGGTGGTGGAAACTTCTTCCGCGGCGCCGAGCTGAGCCAGCGGGGAATGGACCGTGGGCGTGCGGACTACATGGGCATGTTGGGCACAGTAATGAACGCCCTCGCCCTTCAGGACTTCTTGGAGCAGGCCGGAACTGCGACTCGTGTGCAGTCAGCGATTGCCATGACACAGGTCGCAGAGCCGTACATTCCGTTGCGTGCCGAACGTCACCTTGAGAAGGGTCGCGTAGTGATCTTTGGCGCCGGCGCTGGCCTCCCGTACTTCTCCACGGACACTGTCGCTGCGCAACGCGCCCTCGAAATTGGTGCTGAAGAAGTATTGGTAGCAAAGAACGGTGTCGACGGCGTTTACGATGCCGACCCCCGCAGCAACCCGGATGCACGCAGGCTTGATTCGATTAGCTTCCAGGATGCCCTTGTACAAGGACTCAAGGTTGTCGACTCGACAGCGTTTAGCCTCTGCATGGACAACTCGATGCCGATGTTGGTGTTCGGAATGGAACCAGCAGGCAACCTCACTCGCGCAATCGTTGGTGAGCAGATCGGTACTCGCGTCCACGGTTAGGGCGCTCAGCTTTTTCACCTACCACCCGATAAACCCCGAGTGTTCCGCTGCTGCCGTTGTGAAGGCTGCACGCTAAACTCGGGTGAGACCCAGAGGAGTCCCCGTGATCAGTGATGTTCTAGCCGAGGCTAGCGAAAAGATGGACAAGGCACTTGAAGCTGCCAAAGACGACTTCGGCACCGTGCGTACTGGCCGTGCCAACCCCGCACTGTTCCAGAAGGTGCTCGTTGACTACTACGGCTCTCCCACGCCGTTGCAGCAGCTCGCATCCATGGTTAACCAGGAGGCACGCACCCTCGTCATTACGCCGTTTGACAAGACTGCGCTCAAAGACATTGAGAAAGCGATTGCCGGTGCGCACCACTTGGGTGCCAGCGTCGGCAACGATGGCACCGTCATCCGCGCCACTCTTCCTGAACTAACCGAAGAACGCCGCAAGGAGTTCGTCAAGATTGTGCGTGACAAGGCCGAGCAGGCTCGCGTGTCCCTGCGCAACGTGCGTCGCAAGGCCAAGGATGACCTGGATGCTCTCACCGAGGTTGGCGAAGACGAAGTAGCTCGCGCCGAGAAAGAACTCGAAGCAAGCACGAAGGCCCACGTTGACGCCGTCGATGAGGCGCTCAAGCGCAAAGAGACTGAGCTGCTCGAGGTCTAATGGTTTCTGAATTCGAAGCTCAGGTTCGCGCAACTAACGAAAAGATCAACGCCCGCACTGGGCGTCCTCTGGCGATGGCTCTCACCGTGGGTCTCGCCCTGGGGCTTTCGTTGTTGTTCAGCCTGATCTTCGTCAAAGAGCTGTACATGCTCTTTGCGGGAGTGCTCGTCGCCTTCACGGCATTTGAGTTGGCAAGCGCGCTTCGATTCGCTGGACTTAACATTCCGCGCCTACCGACGGTTATTGCAGCCGTTGCTGTTGTTCCGGCGTCGTTCTATTGGCTCGCGGAGGGTCAGTGGTTCGTCACTCTCGGGGGTATCGCGTTTGTGAGCCTGTGGAGGCTCGTCGAACTAGTTCGGCCAAGTCACAGGGGCTCGGCACGCTCAGTGTTGAGAGATCTCGGTGCCGGCGTTTTCGTCATGCTCTACATCGCATTTTTGGCTAGCTTCACGGTGGTGCTCACCGCTCAAGATGGCGGCCAGTGGTGGACGTTGGCGTTTCTCATCGTTGTCGTTGTGAGTGACATTGGTGCCTATGCAAGCGGGCTCTCCTTCGGAAAACACCCCATGGCACCGACGATTAGCCCCAATAAGACCTGGGAGGGGTTTGCGGGAGCGGCGGCGGCTTCGATCATTGCCGGCGTGCTGCTTGCGATCTTCATGCTTAGCCAGCCCGCATGGGTAGGCATCGTGTTCGGCCTCGTCATTTTGGGTACAGCCACTATGGGCGATCTCGCCGAGTCGCTGATTAAACGCGACCTCGGGATCAAAGACATCAGCACCTGGCTGCCGGGGCACGGCGGCTTCCTCGACCGCGTAGATTCTTCGCTGATGTCTGCGGCCGCAGGCTATGCGCTATTTCTTGTCTTCACGTAGGGCACAATAGAGTCGTGAGTACCACTTTCCCTCGTAACCGCAAGTCAAAGCTCGGTTATAACGTCGACCAAGTCGAAGACTTCCTAGAGGAGGCGCGACGGGCGTACACCTCGGAACGCGTTGAAACCGCGGTAGTCACGTCGCGCACTATTCGCAAGCTTGCCTTCGCTATGCAAAAGGGCGGGTACTCACCGGTTCACGTTGATTCTGCGCTGGAGCGACTCGAGGATGCTTTTGCTTCGCGAGAGCGCGAACAATCCGTCGCAGAACTCGGAGAAACCGCGTGGTATGCCAACGCGCGTGCTGAGGCACAAGAAATCCTCAACAGGCTTGCTCGTCCAATTGGCAGGAAGTTTTCGCGCGTCAGTACGTTCACGATCGGCTACGCGATCAAAGATGTCGATGCCTTCGCTGAGGAGCTTGCAAACTACTTTCAACACGGTGCCCCGCTCACGATCGAACGCGTGCGCACTGTCGCTTTTCGCAGCACTAAGCGCGGCTACCGTGAGTCGCAAGTCGACTATCTGCTCGACTCTGTGATCGACGTCATGCTTGCGGTTCGATAGTTCACCTTGATTTTTCAGGTCTGTGGGCTAGCATCGCAGATATTGTGAGTACTAGTTCGCGAGCAGCAATCATCCGCGCTCAGGCTGAAAGCCGGGGCGCGGTACTTTCTGGGCGCCACATACGCACCCCTTCGAGCCTTCGCGTTTTCGCGTCCCTCGTGAGTTTGGGCTTTGTTGCCACTCTCATGATGGCGGCCCCGAACCCGGTCAGCACGGTATCGGCCTCAGGCCTGCCTGTTAGTCAGAGTTTCGAGCGAGCCGAAGTGCAATCGCTCGTCGTCGCTGAAGGATTCGTCAATGAAATCTCGCGCGACAAGATTGCAATTAAAGAGATCGTTGTTGAACCAGTGCTTCCTGCCGCCCCAGAGGCACCCGTGGCGCCAGCGGCTGGCACCCCTGACCCAGGAACGGCGAAAGCTATCGCCCAGTCCATGCTCGCTGCGCGCGGCATGGGCACCGACCAGTACAACTGTCTGGTTAGCCTGTGGAACCGCGAATCGGGCTGGAATGTTTACGCGCAGAATTCCTCGAGCGGTGCCTACGGCATCCCGCAGGCTCTTCCTGGCAGCAAAATGGGGAGTGCAGGCGCCGATTGGGCCACAAACCCGGCTACCCAGATTGCCTGGGGCCTGAGCTACATCGAGGGACGCTACGGCACCCCGTGTGACGCGTGGGCCTATTCAGAAGCAAACGGCTGGTACTAGCCCGTATCGATTGAGCGCATAAGCTTGACGTATGCCTCGTTCCAATCGTCCCCGTGGGCGGCGTCGCCCCGACGACGATGGTGCTGACGACCTCAATCGCGTCCTTTACGGTTCGCGACGCACTGAACACAAGTCAGACGGCGAATGGAACGTTCAGCCGGTATCACCGGGAAACGCGGTCAAAACCTATACCTGTCCTGGATGCTCCCAAACAATTGCTGCCGGTGTTGCGCACACAGTCACGTGGCGGGCCGACGGCATCATGGGCGAAGCCGACGATCTCGCGGCCCGACGCCATTGGCACCAGCATTGCTGGAAAATCAGATTGTGAGAGCTAGTCCGTGAGCGAAGCCATTAGAGGCGCAACCGAGCTGCCAGCACTGCGCGAAGAGATCGAACTGCACACGAGCGACGGATACACCCTCGTCGGGGAGCTCTCCTTGCCAGAGTCCGGCCACATTGCTGCCACGCTCGTCACGCTTCACCCCTTGCCTACGGCGGGCGGGTTCATGGACTCCCACGTCATTCGTAAGGCAGCAGCACGACTGCCAGCGCTGGCCGATATTGCAGTGTTGCGATTCAACTTCCGCGGGGTTACTTCACCTCGAGGCTCCTCTGAGGGCTCCTTTGGCGACGGCATTCTCGAGCAGCACGATCTTGAGGCCGCGATGAATTTTGTGCGCGAGCGCGGCTTGCCAAATGTGTGGCTTATGGGCTGGTCATTCGGCACAGAGGTCACCCTCAAATTTGGGCGCGAACATGCCATCTCAGGCGCAATTTTGCTCTCGCCACCGCTTCATCGTGCAAGCGCTGATGAGGTAGCTGCGTGGGCCGGTGATGAGCGACGTTTGGTTGCTGTCATCCCCGAACTTGACGACTACCTTCGACCGGATGAGGCAGCGAAACGCTTCGCTTCTGTGCCTGAGCTCGAGTTTGTCGTCGTCGAGGGTGGAAAGCATCTGTGGGTGGGGGAGGCACAGACGTATCGCGTGCTGAGCGAGATTGTTGCCCGCCTCAACCCTGTAGTGCTTCCATTGCCGCAAACGTGGCCTCCGGAGCCCGCACAGTAGCTCTAGGTTCAACGACGTGCTCGTGCTCGTGCGCTGTCTACGAGTCGGCCTGTCGCGGTACGATGACTTGCTGCACGATTAGTAGAACTGCTGCGGCAACAGGGATGGCGATGAGCGCGCCCAGAATGCCCAGCAGAGTTCCGCCGGCGAGAGCCGCGATGACGACGAGTGCGCCTGGCAGCTTCACCGCCCGACTCATGATGCGAGGGTTGAGAAGATACGCCTCGACCTGCATGTAGATGAGGTAGTAAATCCCGACAGCGATGACACTCGGGGGGCCGTTGAACAGCAGTACTAGCAGGGTGATGACGACCGAGCCGCTCAGCGTTCCCACGAGCGGGATGAGCGACCCCAAGAAGGCGATGAATGCGAGCAGCGCCGAGTATTTCACTGGCAGACCGAACGCGGGGAAGATGAGGGTGAGCGTGATGAACGACAGCACACCGTTGACGAGAGCTAACGATCCCTGCCCGATCACATAGCGCCCCACTGCAGTGCTTACCTGCTCTGAGAGGTCAATGAACTTGGCCCGTTTGGTCGCGGGTGCGAGCTGGTAGATGCCCGACTTGATGGTGTTGAGTGATGAAACAAAGTAAATGGTGAGAATGAGCACGATAATTCCGCCGGTGATTCCGGTGGCGATTCCGATGCCCACCGCAAAAACACCACCACCGATGGTGGTGAAATCAAGCTCGGTGACCCAGCTGGTGAACCCATCGAGAAGTTCTTGAACGTCAAGCCAGGGGAGCGTTGCCTCCACATTTTCACGGATGGTTCCATCGAATAGAGCGGTCACTAGCCGCGGGATCGCGTTAGCAGCGGTGCGCACTTGCTCTGAAATAACGGGAACAATCGCAAACACAAGCCCAGCGAATACGGCCAAAACGCCGACCAGTACGGTCAAAATTGCTGTCCATCGCGGAAACTTATGCTTCTCAAGCCACGAGACCAGGGGGTCGAGACCGAGCGCGAGAAAGAGTGCCGCACCAACATAGGTGAGGATCGTCGCCAAGGTAACAATCGTCTGGCCGATTGCCACTGCGACGAGCACTCCCAGCCCACCCAATAGACCGAGGCGGAAAGGGTTGAGAATCTTCATTGTTGGGCTCCGTCCAGCCTGAGGCGACGAGGTATCAGGGTGGACGTAATTCTAGGTGCCCGCAGGCCTATTGCCCGTGAACATCTTCGGCTTGGCTGAGAACTCCGCGCAGGTTCTCGAAGTATCCGGCGACGGTCTCGCGCTCCACCTTGATCTTGGCGAGGCGTTCTTCCGCGTCGCTCACAAGCTCAGCGGTACGCTTCTCGGCCTCGTCGACCATCGACTTGGCGCGTGACTCAGCATCCGATAGCTCGCTTGTCGCTCGCGCTGACGCGTCCGCGAGGATCGACTTCGCTTCGGACTGTGATGTCTTGCTGAGCTCTTCGGCTTCGTAGCGCTTCGCACTTGCTTCCCGCACGGCCTCCGCCAGCTGGGCCTGAGCTTCCTCAAGATACTTCTGACTCTGAGCGGATGCCTCTTTGTGCTGGGCCAGGAATTCCTTCTCGGCCTCATCGCGACGTGCGGCGAGTTCTTGCTCTAGTGCGATGCGCGCGGCTTCGGCTTCGCGTTCTATGGCCGTTCGAGTTTCGTCGAGCTGGTGCTTGTTGGATGCCCGAGTCGACTCGGCTTCGTTGGCAAGCTCCGCGCGTTGGCGGGCAATGTCTCGCTCGAGGTCGGCGGTTTGCTTCTGCACATCGTGGGCGAGCGCCGCACGAGTTTCTGTATCTTCTGTCTCAAGGGCGGTGCGCTTGGCGTCGATTTCGGCATCGAGTTCGGCGTGACGGCGAGCCATCTCTTCGTCAAGATTGGCGGTGCGTGACGCGATTTCTGCTTCGAGCTCGTTACGACGCGTTGTCATTTCACTGTCGAACTGAACGCGAGCGGTCGTGCTCTCCTTGTCGAACGCACTCCGAGCGGTAGCGATCTCGTCTTCAAGACCAGCGCGGGTTGTCTCAACGTCGTTCTCGAGGGCAGTCCGCGTTGACGAGACTTCTTTCGCGAGAGCCTTCTTCGTGGAGGCGACGTCACGGTCAAGTGCTTTCTTTTGTGATGCAACGTCGGCGGCGAGCTCGCTGCGAGTGGCCTTGACGTGTGCTTCTAGCTCGGCACGAGTTGTGGTTACTTCGTCATCGAGCGCCGCGGTGGCTGTCGCAACTTCTTGCTCAAGATTTGATCGCGTCGTTGTGACCTCTTGTTCGAGGGCAGCCTGGGTGACCTTGACTTCTTGTTCGAGGGCGGTCTTTGTCGTCGTCACTTCTTGAGCGAGCGCAGATTTCGTGCTCGTCACTTCGTATTCAAGCGCTGCTCTCGTGGTGCTTACGTCGTCGTCGAGTGCGGCCCGAGTGGTGCTGTCGTCACTCGCGAGTTGTGCGCGAGCTTCGCGCTCTTCGGTTTCCCACAGCTCGCGGGCTTCGGCGAGTTCCGCTTCCAGCGCTGTGCGTGCGGCGAGCACATCGGCATCGAGCTCGTTGCGAATGCGGGCTGCTTCTGACTCGGTCGCCGCTCGAGTAGCTTCGGTTTCTGCCTCGAGGGCGGCGTAGGCGGCATCCAATTCAGCCTTCTGCTTGGCCTGTGCTGCTCGAGTTTCGTTGGCAAGATTGGCCTGTGCTGCCGCTGTCTCATTGGCCAGCTTGGTCTGTGCCGCTTTGGTTTCGTTGGCGAGAGTGTCGCGGGCTGTTGTCGTTTCAACTTCGAGCTCTGCACGCGCAGTGTCGATTTCCCGCGCGAGATCGGTGCGAGCCTGCTCGATATCGCGTTCGAGATCTTCGCGCTGTCTGGTGTTCTCAGCCTCAAAGGTGGCGCGGCCAAGTTCGGCATCCCGAGCGAGTGCTTCGGCAGCCTCGCGCGCTTCGGCTACGTCGACGGCCGTGGTGGCGCGAAGTTCGGTCATTGCCCGCTCAGTCTCTGCGCGTAGGGCTGCGGCTTCACGTTTCGCTGTGGTGCGAGAGTCAGCAGCTTCGGTAGCAGCAGCGCCTCGAATAGTGGCGGCTTCTCTTGCTGCATCTGCTGTTAGTTGTCCCGCTTCCTCGCGGGCACGAGTAGTGAGCGCGTCTGCGTCAGAGTTGGATGCTTTAGCGAGTGCGTCTGCCTCACTCTTTGCGTCGGCCAGAATGCGTTCTGACTCGCTCGTTGCATCATTGCGCAGCGTCGTTGTCTCCGCTTGGACGGCCTTACGCATCGTTTCTGCGTCGATGTCGGCTTGGCTAATGAGCTGCGTTGAGTGCTCTTCAGCGACGCGCAGCATGCTCTCAAGTTTGGAGCCGAGACCGCTGTAGGTTGGGCTGCCCGACTCGTCGAGCTCGGCCTGAAGGTCTTCGTTGACGGCGAGAAGCCGCTTGACCTCTTTTGTGGAGGATGTGCGGTCGGCTTTCGCCGCGATTAGCTCACGTCGCAGTTCACCTATGAGCTTGTCGACGTCGTCCTTCTTGTAGCCGCGCATTTCGGTGCCGAAATCTGTATCGTTGGCGGCCAAGACGTCTCCTCGAGGTCAGCGGGAATAGACCTTTCGAGTTTAGTGGTGCTGAGTGATTTAGCGTCATTCTGGCGTCGACTAGCTACCGGCGCTCAACGTTCTCCCAGAGAGTTCCCAGATGATTGACTAGGTGCCAGCAAGCCCATCCGCTATTCTTGAACGTCTTTGTTGTTGCCTACCCGCCTAGATTGGGCACTCAACCTCCAGTCCGAACTGAGGTTCCGCCAGCGTGGCGAAGGGATTCGTGACGATAGTCACTGTGTGCAGCACGAAAGGAGAGATAGTGAGATTTGTTCTCGCCATAGTAAGTTTCATTCTCGCGGCCGTAATGATTGGCTTCGGAATTGCGCAGCAGACCATCCTTACGACCCCTGACGAGGTCACGGTGTCGACAGAAACCGACGGCACCGCACCGCTGACGGTGGTCGATGGCGAGGCATTCAACGCGTATTCGGGCAAGCAGACGATCAGTGTCGCTGGCCCTGGACGAATCGTCGCAGCATACGGTCGCACCTCAGACGTGCTCGCCTGGGTCGGTGACGCCAACTACAACTTGGTGACGGTCGACCCTGAGTCAGGCGAACTGGTCACCGAAACTATCAGCGGTGGCGAAGAAGAGGTGCCTGACCCGTACAACGCAGACCTCTGGCTAGATAACTACACCGCGGACCTGAATCTTGCGCTTACCGTCAAGATTCCCAGCGACGTGTCGTTCATTCTTGCCTCGGACGGAATTGAGCCAGCCCCCAGCACTGTCTCGCTTTCGTGGCCACTGGATAACACCACCCCCTGGGCGGGTCCGCTGATCATCGGCGGCGCTGCAGCCCTCCTTCTCGGGTTGATCCTCCTCGTGTTGGCAGTGCACCACGTTCGCCGCGCAGGCGGGCCGCGTCGCAAACCACAGAAGATGCCCAAGGTTCCCAAGAAACCGCGCTACAAGCCGTCACGACGCACGCTCAACACCACATCTCGCATCGCTGTACCTGTAGTTCTGGTGAGTGCACTCGTCTTGGCCGGATGCACGACCACGTCGCCCAATTCCGCAGACGACGCGGGTGCGCCATCGCCGTCACCCACGTCGACCTCGGCTGGCGGCCAAGCGCTGTCGCCGGCGGTATCGGTTCGTCAGGTAGAAAAAATCGTTGCGCGCGTGAGCGCGACAGCTCTCGAAGCCGACGAGTCCCGCGACGCCGACCTCATAAACACTCGCTTCACCGATGCAGCCCTTGAGTATCGCCTCGCAAACTACAAAATGCGCGAGGCCGATGGGACGATAGAGACACCTGTTGCGATCCCCGATGGGCCAGTTCAGCTCACGCTGCCGCAGCAGACTGATTCGTGGCCACGTACCGTATTTACGATCATCCTCGACGAAACCGACAGCACGGTTGCGCCCATCGCATTGTTCCTAGAACAGGCGGCTCCTCGTGACAACTACAAAGTAAGCTACGCGGTCAACTTGGAGCCTTCAGTCGTGTTCCCCGATGTGGTTGCTGCCAGTGTCGGAACGTCACGACTAGCGCCAGACAGTGGACTTCTGCGATCGTCACCAACCGAAGTGGCTCTCGACTACGCAGAAATTCTTGAGCAGGATGTCGATAGCGATTCCTACCTCGATTTCGAGGCCGAAGGAGACAGCCTGCGTGTGAACGTCGGGCTCGCTGTGAAGAAGAAAGAGCAGTCAGAGCTTTCGAGTACAGCGACACTCACTTATGGTCACGAACTTGGCGCTGCTGACCCCATCGCGATGGCAACAGCCGATGCCGGCGCGATCGTCGCAGTGCACCTGTACGAGACTAAGGTGGCAAAACCAAAGGAAGAGGGCTCTGCGGTGACCTTCAGCGGTCAGACGAAAGCACTTTCTGGTATTTCGATCACAGAGACCGGCATTAAATCGACCTACGGGGATCAGCTACTATTTTACGTCCCGGCAGCAGGTAGCGAGGAGAAAATCGTCTTGCTCGGGTACACCCAAGGACTTGTTGCAGCATCGGAGTTGAATTGACTAACGCACCACTAAATGCCGCTAGCTTGCGAGGTGCCGTCGACCTGTCGTCAATGGTTCGACAGCACAATGCGCCCGCTACGCAGCCAGGCACGACTCCTGCCACTGGAGAAGCCCAGGGGACAGGCGGGTTCGCTACGAATGCGGATGACGCCTCGTTTAATCAAGTGCTAGAGCTTTCCAACACCGTTCCGGTGATCGTAGAGTTCTTCGGCCAAGGAATTGATCCAACGCTCGAGCCGGCAATCTCCGCCTATGCTGGCCGGTTCGCCCTCGTGACGGTAGATGCAAGCAACAATCCACAGCTCGTGCAGGCATTTCAAGTGCAACAGGTTCCGACCGTTGCCGCCGTTGTCGGTGGCCGGCCAGTACAACTGTTCACGGGAACACTGACCGAACCCGAACTCAAAGATGTGCTCGAGCAGGTATTGCAGCTTGCCGCACAGAACGACGTGACCGGCACGCTGCCTGCGGGCGAAGCATCCGAAGAGGAAGCGCAGGAGCCGGTTGAAGAGCCACTCCCTCCGCTTCATCAAGAAGCGTATGACGCGGTCGTGGCCGGCGATTTCGCTACCGCGATCACCAAGTACGAATCGGCAATCGCGCAGAATCCTCGCGATCAGCAAGCGGTCGCGGGACTCGCGCAAGTGTCGCTACTTGCTCGGCTCGAGAACACCACGGCTGACGCGATACGAAGCGCTGCTGGGCAAAACCCTGACGACGTTGCTGCTCAACTGGCCGTGGCAGATCTCGATGTTTCTGGCGGTCACCTCGGCGACGCATTCGGCCGACTTCTCGACTTCTTTCCTTCGGCTGATGCTGACGGAAAGAATGCGATCCGCACCCGATTGCTGGAGTATTTCGAAATCGCCGGCACCGAAGACCAGCGAGTGGCTGACGCGCGTCGACGACTGACGTTGCTGCTCTACTAGGTTGTGCTCGTCTAGGTTCTGCTCTGGCCGCTGCCGCTCTAATGAGTGCGAGCGATTGCCGCAACAGTCGCTTCGGTAGCACGCACAAGGTCGCTTGGGGCAAGCTCGATATCAAATCCGCGCTTTCCGCCACTGACATAGACGGTGTCGAAGAGGTCGATCGTCTCGTCGATCACGGTGCGATGGGCGGTCTTTTGTCCAATCGGACTAATGCCGCCAATGACGTAGCCGGTGCGACGCTGGGCGACGCGAGGGTCAGCCATTACGGCCTTCTTTGCGTGCAGTACCGCCGCGAGTGCTTTGAGATCGAGCTTGCCGGACACCGGAACGACGGCAACGACGAGTTCCTCATCCACCTCGGTCATGAGCGTTTTGAAGACCTGCTCCGCCCCGATTCCGATTGCAGTCGCGGCTTCGACGCCATACTCGGTGGCCGCGGGATCATGCTCGTAAGGGTGCGGGGTAAATGCGATGTGGAGAGTGTCAAGAGCAACTGTCGCGGGAGTACCGAGTGCCATCAGCGCTTACCTTCAACGGTGTTCGAGGATTCTGGGTCGAAGCGAGGGTGCATGCGATCTAGAGTAATGACACGCGGGCATCCATTCGTTGTGAACGCGAAAGTAGCGGAGTTACGGTGACTATTTATCTGGATCATGCGGCCACGACGCCAAT
>Ga0307487_1002510_pt1 | contig 11636 bp, 7 predicted proteins | sample CBIW12metaG_FD_203665 | JGI IMG/M metagenome (GOLD analysis project Ga0307487, IMG submission 203665) | Sea-ice brine microbial communities from Beaufort Sea near Barrow, Alaska, United States - CBIW 1.2 | ecosystem: Environmental > Aquatic > Marine > Coastal | place: USA: Alaska | collected... | reverse complement strand
ACACGCTGATGGCCGAGCTCAACACGATAGGACAACGCAATAGGATTACCGAGAGTGGGCAAGATGAAGAGGTAAAAGAGTAAGTGTGGCTGGAGAATGTGTCGTACGTCGTTTGATTTGAGATTTTGCATCACAGTAAAATCAATGACTCACGCATCTAAGACGAGAATTTCCGTTGCTGGAAACGTCATTTACGATAAGATTTTCATCAAGAAAATCACCTACGAGGAGATTTTTACTCTGCTGCTAGGGAGCAGAAAAGGGCAAACTGCTCTTCTTCAATAATAGAAGGCGAATTGACAAATTGCCAATACTTTAGAGGATGGTAGGCGTTTGGGATAGGGAGGTGTCGAGCAAGCCTTGATCGGCGAAATTAGCAGTTAGCGAACAGGTCCAGCCAGGCATCAAGCGAAGCGTTGCGCTTGTAAAGTACCCCGTCAATTGCAGCCGGGAATTGCTGACCACTGAGGCCTTGCTGAAGCTTGGAGGTTGAAACACCCGACATTTTCGACCACCGCCTGACGGACGTATGAGTGCTTAGCAAGCAACCTATGTCACGTCCGAGAAAGAAAAAAGAACTTCTCCACCCCAGCGGCTTGATCAGCCGGAGAGTGCACGCCTGGGTGATTTCGCGTTCAGTGAGTCCGGTTATTGCGATGGTTTCTATCAACGTAAACTGGGTCGACTCCAGAGAAGTAAAGTGCTTGGCCATATAAGCTAGAAGACCATTATGTCCAACCAGGGCACCATCGAGAAGGGTTGCTCGGTCATGCTTGAGTTTGAAAGGAATTTTCCCCAAAAGGATTCCGGCCATGACATTCCCCAGGTGTCCCCCATGTGCTGATGCAATGCGCGCTGACCGCTCAATGCCGATAAGCTCGTCAGTCTGTTCATCGCTCAACAGCTCGACCTGTCTGGCCAAACCGGTCAGATCGAAGCGAGCGTCCCTTACAGACATATGTGCCTTAACACATTCAATCGCACCAGTCTCAAGCAGTGGCAAAATTTCAGACGGCTTACAACCGAGGACCTTCGACAACGACATATGATCAACAGGCGCCAAATGTGCGATGGTGTCAGCGCGATACGTGTCCATCACTTGCACAGTGGCTGCCGAGTGACAATCCGCCTCCCGTAACCTCCATCGCAGACTTAATTTCGCACGCAGGGTATCAATTGGCAGGTACACCGCAGCAGTACCAATAGATGCAGTGATGGATCTAGTTCGCGCGCACGTTTCGATCCACGCACCGATTGTTTCGGCAGAATCCAGCAATGAGTACGCTTGGCTGAGAACACTGGTCCAATTCAAAACCTCTGACGGCGGTCTCTCACGAATGATCAGACTGCTGCTGAACGGCTCAAAAATGCGCTGAACGGCAAGGAGTAAGTCACCGATGTATTTGTTCAAACTGCTCGAATCTGCCTGCCTTACAATTAACTCGTATGCATAGCTAGGGAGTACAGGTGTAGTGTCAATCTGCTCAATTGTCGCCGAGCAAGCCGTACACAGGCATTCGAAAAGCTCTTCTGACCACTCGAACAACGTATGGCACGCTGGACAAGAGTGGATCAGCTCATGTCCGTGGTCCAGGCAGTGTGTAAATGGCAACTGGCCAGTGTAAGCAGGAATAAGGCCCCCACTGCGAATACATGCCACACAGATGCGAGGGTATGAAAGCTCCAGACTTCTGTAAATGCGAGAGTCATCCAGCGCTGGGATGTGCCTGAGCATTTCTGCGCGGGAAATGCTGGCACTTAATTCTTTTTGTTCTAGCCCTAGGTGTCTGGCCAAGGCGGCGAGCGTATCATGCGCCTGGTGTTTGCTGACGTTGACTCCCTTGAGCCCAACGGTCTTGAGCAGCTCACGAACTGAGCTTCTTCCATTCGCTAACGCCAACCTGAGCAGGTACGCCGAAAAATGTTCATCCGGAGTATGGCGGAGGCGCACAGGCAAAAGCTTATGTTCTGACATTTTCTCGCAGCCCCAGTGCTCTTTCAACTTGTGGCATAGACATCGCAAACGGATTTGCCGTTTGCGCCTTGCCGCTTGACGTGATTTCAAAAGCACGCACAAGGTGGTTTAGACAAACTTGTTCATATCCGTCGGTAGATTCCAGTGCATGCTCCAACAAATTTGCGATGAAGCCATGCAGACCACTCGTGGCCAAGTGAAAGCGCTTCAACATCTCTTCACTGTTCAGTTCGATGAAGGGAACACCAACCGCTGTCTGGTATCCGCCCATCAGGTTTTTCCAGGCCTTCGAACCCAAGGCTGGATAACCGATCTCAACTGAAGCGTTAAACCTCCTTGCGAGCTGGTCCTCGCTGTGCATACCCTTGATTGAATCGGCCAACAGTCGATTGCCGTGAGGCAGTCCAGTCAGAATAAACGGAATGCCGGTACGGTCAGTAATGCTTTTGATGGTATCCGCGGCCTCCTGGGTGCGCCGATGGGTATGCTCGGGTAGGACATGCTGAATTTCATCGATGATAATGAGCTGTACTCCTAGGGACTTCGTAAGACCGTAGAGCCGTTTTAGAAGTGAACGGGATGTGCCCTTGTCCGGCTCCGGGTCAGCGCAAGCTTCCAGCAGTCCCGCGAGAATGTCGTTCACAGTCACGCGTGGCTGCAAAGAGGTGTAAATGACCGGGCGCTGTGTCCGATCCTCAAGCTCTACATCGGGGTAGGCCTTGCGGTAGGTATTAACGATTGTCGATTTTCCTGCACCGCTTTCTCCGAGCAGCATCATGCTCTTTGGCTTAAGCCCTGATGTTTTATGGCTTCGGTTAATGGCTTCTATGGTCTCATCGAATTGTTTGTTCCTGATCGTGCGTTGCAGAAAATTCTCGGTATGAGTCTTTCTGCGCGGACGACTATTCAACCCTGATGGCATAATCTTCATCCTCATCAACCTGAATATCTTCAGAATCGTTGTTGTTAGTTGTGAATGTGTCGCCTGGTGATTTCAGAATGGAATCCAGATCCATGGGGAGAACCAAACTATCAAGTGGCACATCAGGGCCTTTGCGACGAGGCTTTTTCGATTTGCTATAACCTTCACGTATGCCTTGATCCCATACTGGGGATTCTTCAGCCGTAGTGAGAGCTTTTCGACCCAGTCGAAGCTCCGCAAAGGAAAAACCTGAAGATTTTGCCCCAAGGATATTTGGAACCTCAAAAACTTGACCTGTCGAAGTGTCAACAACCGTAATAGCATTTGCGTCAAGAGGGTCGCGATAGATAATGACTTTTACATCATCTTTCTTGCCAGGCTTCTGGTTCTTTTGACTACGGTGGTACAAGCTTTGGAGTTCATCGCTATTGAAAACCTGATAATCACACGTTATGCCACTAACGTGTTTAAGTGTCCTCTGTTCGCGCAAACCACGCAAAAGCTGATCATGGCCGATCTCATCAACGAGAACAGGTGGGTGCTTCTTTAAACTTTCACGCCAAACCTCAGCCGGAGTTCTACCATTCAGCCCTGCATGTGGCTCATTGTGATATTTAATAATGAAACTACTGAATTGTTTCCTGAACTCATCAAAAGTGTGCTTGGCAGCTGATTTGATAGTCTTGTCTGAGTATATTTTTTTATCAAGCTTTCCAAGGTATCCATCAAAGTCTTGAAAGAAACTCGTTCTCGCTGTTCCAATAAAACGTTCGACCATAGGTTTGCCCCAGCCCATTTTTGTAGCCGTGTTAATAACCTCGACCTTCAGATTGTCGAGGAAATTGGAGGTATCAGCAGAGATATAGGCAGCCCCTTGATCAATGACGACCGTCTCAGGTATTCCGAAAAATGGATAAAGTGGATCAGCTTTTTGAGAAATTGCGTAACGCAGAGTGTGAATTACACAAGCTGCTGTTTCAGATGGTTTACCGACATGAACGGAATAGCCGAGAATTACTCTAGAATATCCATCTACCACAAAATATATGCTTGGCACGCCAATAAAGAGATTGCATTGGTTTTTCAGGCCAAGGTTGAAATGGCCAGTATCCAACTCAACCCTCTGTAAAATTCGATCAAGCTCCATTTTTGAATTTGCGGAGCGCGATTCGTTACGGCCAGCGCTTTTGCCGAAGCGCTTGACGATGACATCCAGTCGGTCAAGATCTCGAATCCTTCTTTCAAATGTAGAAAGCGATGGGCATGGGTTTATGTAACCACGCAGGCGATATGCATTTTCAAATTTCTGATATGCTGAATTTATCGTAGGCCTACTAGCCTTTAAATATGATGAATTAATGTAGTCGTCCATTAACTCAAAAATTTCGCTCGATATCGAATTGGTTCTTTTCCGCTTCCTGCCAAAAAGTACTTCCGACATATTTTTATTTGCTGAAATCCATCGTTTATAGATTTTATGAAGGTGTGACACACTAGGTGGCTTTAGATCATCAATAAGATACGATACTCGTTCAATTACTTTCTCTCGGACCCCTTTGGCGCATGGAGCCGGCTCTTTTTCAAGAACATTGCAATAGCTCTCGAAGCGCTCAATAGCGGCTACTTGATCTTTATCCAAGTCTAAAAAGAGGGGATTAAGCGCTGGGCTTCTGACCAAATATAGCTCACCATTGGACCGTGCATCTTCAAGAACCTGTGGCGTCAAGCTGAGCGTCTCGCCATTTTTAAACTTAATTACGGCAAGATCATCATCGTACAATCTAATATGCCCGACTCTTCCTTTGTACGAGAGCATGCAGCCAACATAAATGTTCTGCATTTAGTTTATGCCTTATAGATAATTGATTGGTCGTTCAGCGGCATAGAGTAGTCAAACTTTAATATACCATGCGCCAACAGCGCAAACGGTATGGAGTCTCTGCACTTAAGGTAACCAGATACCTCTTTTAGTTCTAAAAAGCTGAATGCGTAAGGAAGGCTTTTCTCGACCTCATGTATTTTTACGCGCTCAACGCAAATGCGCTTATACGGGTAGATAATATTAAAGTTATTAATACTCGAGCCGACTCTAATTTGGTCGTCTGTTATTATTTCCAAGCGCGATCCGTAGACTCGGTGAATATGCTGGCTTATCCACTCAACTTTTTCACGAACTAGCTCATCAACTCTGCTACCCACTTTCACTTCTCGGAAAATAAAGCTTTTATCTGACTTCATTTTTACTAGTTGATCTGGCGTATATCTTGATTCTTTTTCATTGATATTTTTATAAGTGAATGACATGGGCTGGGCTTTGTATGCCTCAATTCCATCATCAAACTCCAGTTGAAGCAGAGCATCGCGCTCAAGCAGGCTTTCGCACCAAAAACGCGTCCTGTTCTTCATCGAGTAGAAGTATCTGATCGACTTGGACCAGGTTCCTTTAGGTAGCTGCTTATTATTCATGCTTAGATGCCTCATGCATCATCGAGTTGATGCAATTATTACCAACCTTTTTGCTTTCGTCAAGCTAAATGCATCATCCTGTTGATTCGCAGAGGCAGGGAGGCTAGGATGTGATCGAAATCACGACGCGGGTGCTGGCTATTGCCAAATTTAGGGGATATTGCTGAAATCAGCGCAGGGCATGCATTCCGGGGAGCCGTAATTCCGGACAAAGATGCCGAGTATTTGGTGATTCAAATGAAGGATGTCGATTCAGAGACGCTTGTGAACTGGCGAGGAGCGGAACTAGCGACGCCTCCAGGAAAAAAAGCGCCTGCATGTCTTGCTCAGGGGGACATTATTTTCCTTGCCCGTGGTCGCCACAACTACGCCATTCACTTCAGTGAACCGCCCCCCGTCAAGATTATATGTACTCAACACTTTTTCGTGATTCGAGTGGTCGATAATCGATTCAAGCCTGCTTTTGTAGCCTGGCAAATAAACCAGGCGTACGCCCAAGATCACTTTGATAAAAATGCTGTGGGCGGCAAAAACAGAAATATCACTTTGACGGCGCTCAAGCATACCGAGATGGTGCAAGGGAGTAGTGCAAACCAAAACAAGATTGAAGAGCTCACATTGCTCATTGAACGAGAACAGCAGCTTTTCCGGCATCTGATGGCAAACCGTAAAAATCAGATTTCGGCGATTGCCAGCGTGATCCTCGAGCAAGGAATAGCAGAATGATTTCTGACTCACTGCTACCTATTATCTGCTCATCGCCCCATCACACATCGCTTTCAAATCATCTCCTGTTGCTGATCCTGTGGCGATCTGGCGCCATGGGGGAAAAACCAACAAAACGGGCAGTCGATGAGGCGCAGCAAACGAAATATGACGAAGCTTTCTTCGACCGATTAATCAATCTGACGTACCAAAGGTCGGAAGCCCTTGGCCTGGTATTCCGCAAGCGGCTGGAGCTTTACAGGCTTGAGTCAGGTCCGCTATTGCCCCACCAAAATTATTTACGTGCTGTCGCCATGGCCCTGGTGGACATGCCGCAAGAACGAGGAGTGGGCGTCGAGATTGGTGATCATGATGCTGATGGTGAAGGTGCTCGTAAAACGATATTAGAGGAATACCTGAGCTATATGGAAGACGAAGGGCTCACGGATACATCACGCTCGTGTCCTAGAGAACTAGTAGACTTGTTGACCCGTCTGGTGGGGCAGGGTGGGGCCAGGGACATCTATGACCCAAGTTGCGCCACCGGGCGCCTGCTGACTTCTATGGTCGTAAATACAGACGCCGATCTTGCTACATATGTCACCGGTTTCGGTCAGTCTTCGAGGAAAGATGACATATTTCATGCCCTATTGCGTGCATTTAATACAAGCGATTGGCTGTTATTCGAAAAGGCGGATGCAATCCAGTCGCCACCAACTGGCCACGATCAGCTCAAGACATTCGACTTGGTCATTTCCGACTTGTCTGACGGACTGGATGCGTGGTCTTTTGAAGCCTATGAAACCGACCCCTACCATCGTTTTAGATTCGGCCTGCCGTCACGCGCCAAAGGGGAGTTCGCAATGGTTCAGCACATGCTTGCGACCATGCGCAGACATGACGGTGTTGTGGTGGTCATTGTGGATCAGTCTGTACTGCTGAGATCAGGTAAAGATGCCGAGGTTCGGCAAGCCCTCATTCTGGCTAACCTGCTGGATACAGTGATCTTTTTGCCGCAAAAACTATTTCGCGGCGATGCCCGTCGCCTAGCTGTCTTGGTGTTCAAGGCTTCGCGGGCGGATGCCAACGTACTTGTTATAAACGGAACTGGGGACTTTGTGTCGAGCAAAAGTCTCAACAAACTGACTACTGATAGCATTCATGAAATTGCGGTAAGTTTTGAGTCCAGAACAGCCGTTGCTGGCAAGACCTTGCTCATCAGTACGGAGGAATTTCGGGGCAATGACTACGCCGTGAGTCTGAACCGGTGCTTTCCCAGACGACGTACAGCCCTTGATCTCGATATTGTCGACCTCATCAAGGAGCGCGAAGAATTACAAAGCCAATTACTTGAAACCAGCAAAAGCATTGATTTGCTGATTAACTCTTTGTCAGATCAGTAAGCACGGTGCCTAGCAAGATTTGGCTGGACCCATACGGATATCGCATCGTCTGGAGCTATCGCAAGCATCATTCAGCAGGCTGGTGGACGTTCCTACTACGATCACCTAAGCGCTACTGGACAAATGCTCACCGTACTCGTCTTCCACTCAAGTCCAGCCGTTTGGGGCTCGGCCAATCCTCGTCTGACGAGGAAATCCTGAACGGGCTGTTGCGTGCTTACTTTCAGCACGGTTATCTGACGCTAGAAAAGGCAGATGCCCTGAGGTCGCCACCCATTGATGGGGTACGGATTCAATCTTTTGATGCGGTGGTTTCTGACCGGTCTGCGGGCGTTGAGACTTGGGATCCTTCGCTTGCTTATGAGGCTCCATTTGACCGATTTAGATTTGGTGGCATGCCGATAGGGAAAGGGGATAGGCTGTTCATTCAGCACATGCTCGCGGGCATGCGTCCAGAACATGGACAGGCAGTCGCTGTTGTAGATCTGGCAGCATTGCTACAAGGGGTAAGGAAGCTGGAATCCGACGGGCGATCATTAAGGCCAATCTGTTGGATGCGGTGATTTATCTTCCTCAAAAGCTTAATCGCAGTGATGCACGCTCTCTGACGATGCTTGTCTTTAGGTCTTCACGTCAAAGCCGTTCGATGCTGCTCATAGACGGTAGCAAGCAGCGTACATCTTTCGGTCAGCGTCAACACTAAGGCCCATAAAAGGCACTAGCGTAGGTTTTTAAGGCTGTTTAAAGACTGTCGGCCTTGCTTGTTTCAGATCATACAAGGATGATCTGATGAGTCATTCCTCAGGGATAGGTCAGACATTAAGAATGGACTCATATGCGCAACACACCGCTAGCAGAGCTTCAAGTTTTAAGTGATTTCATCGCATCAATCATTGCTAGGCAGGCAATGGCATGAGCATCTTGGACAGACGTTATGACCGTCTTGGCCCCGATCTTGAATTGCTGTGCGATGAAGCCGTTCTAGCTCAGGCCTGGAAGAAAACGGATGCCTATATCCGTCGTCATAACTGGTATGCGGACACGCTGGAGTTGGAGCAAACGACGCTGTTACTCCCAGCAAAGCTGCGAAGCTGGGGGGCGCAATTAAAGGCCGAGGATTTCGACTCAGTAACCCCATTACGACTTGTGTCAGCCCCAAAGAATGCCAAGTGGTATTTCCCCAAAGGTGAAACCTCCGGCTGGGCCTACAAAAGCCTGGATGGCGTTGAATTAAACGAAAACGATTTACGCCCACTGGCACATGTCCCGGTTCGTGAGCAGACGCTCGCAACGGCCGTCATGATGTGTTTGGCCGATGCGGTTGAGACCTTGCAAGGCAATACCGACGCCTCAACCTATAGCAGCGCAGCAATCGCGCGTCAGCATGTGTGTAGCTACGGTAACCGCCTGTTTTGTGATTGGCGCACAGCGCCGGCCGACGTACAGCGGGCGAAGCTTCGTTGGGGTAATGCGACTACCTATTCGCAGTTTTTCCAGGACTATGAGCGCTTTCTAGAGCGTCCCTCAGAGGTCTGCCGTGAGCTATTACCTACCTTACAAGGCGAGCGCCTTTTTGTAGTAAACCTTGATCTGGCTAAGTTTTACGATCATGTCGAACAGAAGGCCATTACCCCGCGCTTGAAGAGTCACTTTGAGCGTTACGCAAAGCAGTTTGGCGTCCCCTACGATCCCGCCGAGGCAGAACCATTCTGGCGAGTGGTAGAAAATATCCTGCGTTGGAAATGGGACGAGCAGGATCCAGATAAGGCCTTAGGGCTACCGCAAGGCCTAGTGGCCAGCGGCTTTTTTGCTAATGCCTATATGCATGACTTTGATCAAAGGGCCAAGCTGGCGGTGCGAGAGGGCGCTCGCATTCATGTTGATTTTAATGAAAACAGCTTAGCCCTGACGGTGCGGTTGTTGGACTACTGCCGTTATGTAGATGACATGCGATTAGTGGTGGCGGTGCCCGAAGATGCTGCTAATCGACTGCCACTGGAGAAACTCACTAAGTCCATCAGCAAATGGGTCAACGATACGCTCGACCTTTCCTTCCCTGAAGCGCAAGGCCGGCTCAAAACCAAAGAGGAAAAATCCGAGTCTGTCGCTTGGGAAGACTTTGGGGTGCAAGGTAGTACCTCACGGTTTATGCGCGGCGTGCAGGGTCAAATCAGCACTGCTCCCGACCCCGCGTCGTTGTTACAGGCAACGGGCAGTCTTGATCACTTGTTGTGGCTAGCCGATGCGTTAGAAGAAGATGCGGATGTTGATGCAAACCCCCTTGAACTTGCGCGTATATCGTTGCCGCAAGGTGACGTTCGTGATGACACAGTTAAGCGTTTTGCCGCTAACCGTTTACGTCAAGTGTTGCGGCTGCGGCGCAGCATGGCCGACCCAGACTTACCGGCTGAAGATGGCGTAGCCACCACCAGTGTTAGCGAGCTGCAAGCTCTCGATCATGAGATGGAGGCCATCGCTCGAAAGCTGGTGGCCTGTTGGTCACGTAACCCTTCGCTAGTAACTGTTTTGCGTTGCGGTTTGGACTTATTTCCATCAACAGAACTACTGCGCCCTGTAATTGAAGCCTTGAAGAGCAAGTTAAAAGTACCGTCCGGTTCGGCAGAGCGCTCGGTGGCCGAATATGTTCTAGCCGATCTTTTTAGAGCCGGTGCGGTAGAGACGGGGCTGCATCGTCCTGAAAGCTATCCCTCGACAGCAAATATAGAAGCCTACCGAACAGAGTTGCTTCAGTTAGCTTTGGAGCTTGCCGAGGACGCTAGCCTGCCTTGGTTCCTCCATCAGCAAGCAGCTCTTTACCTTGCCGTCATGCATTACCCAGTGATGCTAAATCAGAGACCTGAGCTAAAAGCCTATCGAGCCTTGCACTCAGCCCTACGGTACGAGCGACCGTCCAGCGGGAATGACGCTGAGGCCCTTACAGCAGGTTTGCTGGTCATGCGCATTACCGGGCAGCGTGAGAAGTTCGCCATCTGGCTCGGGGATTGGCTAAAAAGTCTAAAAGTAGCGGTGGCTAAGACGCTTATTGATCAGGTGGCAATGATTGAGCCGCAAGTGCTTAAGGAATTGCTGCTTATGTGGGGGGCAGCCGATAGAGCTGGCTGGGTTCTGCACCTGAAGCACTACGTAGCCTCAACAAGCACTCTGGATGTTTCAGAACGGCTACACGACTGGCCGAATGGTAAGCGCTCCCTAGCGGCTATTGTGGCGCATCCAGAAAACCCCTTCGTGCAGGAAAACGCTTTACTCAAATTGACCAAGGCATTGCTTGAGCAGCATGCTGCTGAACTGAATGACGACCGGCTTTCAATCAGCAGAATCTCGCTTTCATGCGATAACTGGGCAGCCATTCAACGGCCAGGTGCAGAGATTTCGCTGTTCTTTTCAGCCAAAAAATCTAGCCAGTTCAATCCCCCTTGGAATGTAAAACCTAGTTGGTGCTCAGATGAGATGGCTTGGGCTTATCGGCTCGGTCGTTTACTTCGTTCCGCAATTATTGGCGAGAGTGATTTCACCACACGTTTCTTCCCTGTCCGCGAGGAGCAACTTGACCGCTACAGAGGCCTACAAAGTAGTTGGTATAAACGTCGTATGGGCCTTGCTCCCCTTACCAATGGCCTAGGTGAAGAACCTACGCCTGTCTCCCCATGGCTAAACGAACTGGTCATGCGCCTCCTGCAATGGCCTGGACTGGAAATCAATCGCGAAGAAGTTAGTGAATTCAGCGAGATCAAGCAGCCGGCAGACCTGCTGAAAATGGTTAAGCGGCGGTTAGCTGTGCAGCAAGCGTTCTACGGGAAGCTGTCAGAGCTTCCAGTTTATCTGCTGCCAGTCGACAGTCACGCCCAAACAGACCTGCGCAAATTTAAGGTGGCTTTAGTCCAAACCTTGATGCCTAAAGACTATGAGCTTTGCGTCGCTGATCCTTTGCTATGGCCTGCTGCATACAGAGCCAGGCACCGGGCGCACTTAGCGGCCATGTGCCGACTGCTCGGGCAGCAGCTAGTGGCAACCAGGTTGGCGTCAAGAAAAACCGATGACCCTCAGGGCCTCTATCTCGACTTGATCGTATTCCCGGAGCTGTCGGTACATCCGGATGATATGTGGCTTTTGCATCGATTATCAGACAGCACCAAAGCGACTATTT
>Ga0307487_1002507_pt1 | contig 11649 bp, 12 predicted proteins | sample CBIW12metaG_FD_203665 | JGI IMG/M metagenome (GOLD analysis project Ga0307487, IMG submission 203665) | Sea-ice brine microbial communities from Beaufort Sea near Barrow, Alaska, United States - CBIW 1.2 | ecosystem: Environmental > Aquatic > Marine > Coastal | place: USA: Alaska | collected... | reverse complement strand
GTTTCCGAAATCTGAAGGCAGACCCACAAACAATCGAGAAGCGCTTCGGAGTGTTCGGCGAATCGATGATTCTCGGGCTGGTACTGGGAATCATCATCGGTTTCGCCGGCTTCGGATTCGATGACCCCCGTGGTGACTCCATCGCCATCCTCGTACTCGCGATCAGTCTCGCCGCTGTATTGCTTCTGTTGCCACGCATGGTGTCGATCCTGATGGAAGGTCTCATCCCAGTTTCTGATTCAGCGCGTGCGTTCGTGCAGAAGCGTTTCCCTGGTCGCAAGTTCTACATCGGTCTTGACACTGCTATCGCCGTAGGACAGCCCGCCGTGCTTGCGACATCGCTCGTGCTCGTTCCAGTAACGGTACTGATCGCCATCGCGCTTGCACCAGCCGGAAACCAGGTTCTGCCGCTGGTCGACCTTGCGACCCTGCCATTCATCGTCGCCATGATGGTTCCCATCTTCCGCGGCAACATTGTGCGTTCCGTTATCGGTGGCGCAATTGTGATCGCAATCGGCCTCTTCATTGCAACAGCAACTGCGCCGCAGTTCACCGCCATTGCCGAAGCATCGGGCTTCACCGACACGCAGGGATCGCAGCTCATCTCCTCGCTCGTCGACGGCGCCAACCCGCTCACAGGACTGTTCTTTGGAGTTGCGAACCTCGGCGGTTGGACCATCGCCGTGCTCGCCATACTCGCACTCGGTTTCGCCTACTGGGTGAGCCGCATCGAGAAGAAGCGCGACATCGTTCGCGCTCAACCCGAGACAGGTGCCGCAACCGCAACGTCGACCGAAGCCGACGAATCTGAAATAGCTGACGTGCAAACTGTCACCGAAGTTGCTGCAGCCGCACGTGCCGCCAACGAAGGATCGACTAGGTCCTAACGGTCGGGCGCTCAGCCCAGAAACCCCGCTCCGAAGAAGGGAGCGGGGTTTCTGATCGTTCGCCCCCAGCGCGCCAGACAACGGGGTCATGTGTAGCGCTGCGCGAACGCACGAAAGGGCCGCTCCTTCACCGGGCGACCCTTTCGTGCGTTGTCGACTATTCGACGGTTGTGAGCAGCTCTACAAGCTCGTCGAGCACAGCATCAGCGCCCTCGTCGCTTGACGCGAGCGTGACCGTCTCCCCCTGAGCAACGCCCAGAGAGATCACTGCGAGGATACTGGCTGCATTTACGGCCTTGTCTCCCTTGGCAACAGTGATCGTGAAACCACTCTTGCTGACCGCCTGCGTGAACAGTGCGGCGGGGCGTGCGTGAAGACCGGAAGGGGAAACGATTGTTGCGGTGCGTTCTGACATCTTGTACCTGTTTCGAAACGTGGTGGACAGCGCCCATAGAGCGCGGCTGGGGAGAACCCGCAAGCGGGTTGCGACTCTAGAGCAAACGCTCCGGGGTCGCGACGAGATTCGTGATGGTCGCGAGCATACGTGCGGCATCCGCACCGTCTGCAACTCGATGATCGACGGTGAGGCCGATCGTGCAGCTCAACCGCACTCCAAAGGTTCCGTCATCGAACACGCGCATGCGTGGTGTGACGGCACCTGACGATAACGCCGTTGATTGCGGTGGAGTGAGTAGTGCGTTGAACGATTCGACGCCGAATCCGCCCAAGTTCGAGAATACGCTGGTTCCGCCACCGAGTCGTGCCGGTGGCAGTGTGCCGTTTCGCGTCTCCTCCACAACTGTCGCAATTTCCGCAACGAGGTCAGCCAGCGAGCCCTCGTGCGGGTTGGTCAACACCGGAGCAATAAGCCCCGAGGGTGAGTCAATCGCGAGTGCAATTCCGATGTGCTCGTTGGCGGTGACTCCCTCACCAGTCCAGGTGCCATTGAGCGCATCGTTTCCTGCCACAGCAATCGCTTGAGCCCGCACAAGAATTGCGGTCCAGCTTGCGCCGCCGAGCGTGGTTTTGCGCACGGCGGCCACAGCTGACAGATCAAGGTCAACATAGGCAGTGAACTGCGGAATAAGAGCGGATGCCGACATTACCTTGGCAACTTGCTTGCGGGTGCGCAGTCGACGAGCTTCAACCGGGTCGACCGCCTTGGCGGGGATTGCTTCGGGGGCAGCACGAGTAGCCGCGTGTTCCGCAACAACTGCTTCGACATCCACGACTCTCACCGTGTTGCCCGGACCGGTAGGGGTGACCGTGGCGAGGTCTATTTTGTGCTGTTCGGCGACGCCGCGAGCAGCAGGAACTGCCGGGATCCACCCGGTCTCGATCGGTGCCGGTGCGGTCTCCGGTGCGGCCTCAGCAGCAGGAGCAGGAGCCGCGGGAGCCTGAACGTCGTCCGCAGGCTCATCAAAGAGCCCACCCAGGAGGTCATCAGCATCCGTGGTGATGTAGGCGATGGTTTCGCCAACCGGGTAGACATCGTCTGGTTCAGCAATGATGCGAGCCAGAACGCCATCGAACGGAGATTCCACCTCCATGTCGACCTTGTCGGTCGCAACCTCACAAATGGGCTCACCTGAACGAACCGGATCGCCAACCTGCTTAAGCCAAGCGACCATGGTGCCCTCTTCCATGGTCATCGACATTTTAGGCATTGTCAGAGGCAGCTCGGCCATGTCACCACTCCCGAACAAGATCGGTGGCGGCCTTCACAATGTCATCAACTTGCGGCACCGCTGCGCGCTCGAGCTTGGGCGCATACGGGATCGGGATGTCGAGGCCTGCGAGACGCTTGATCGGCGCACGCAGGTAACCGAAGGCATCCGATTCGGAGATGATCGCGGAAACTTCAGACATGAAGCCAAGGGTGCGTACAGCTTCTTGGACGAGCAGAACACGACCGGTCGCCTTGACGGTGCGAAGGATCGTATCGCTGTCGAGCGGCTTGAGCGTTCGAGGGTCAACCACGGTGGCTTCGATGCCATCAGCGGCAAGAATCTCGGCTGCCTCAAGCGCGCGGCTCACCTCAATACCGGTGGCGATGATGGTGACGTCCTTACCTTCGCGGGGAACAGCGGCGACACCCAGCGGGGTGCGCACATCTCCGACGCGAACGTCACCCGAGGTCTTGTAGAGCAGCTTGTGCTCGATGACCATGACCGGATTGGGGTCGTCAATGGCTGACAGCAGCAGGCCCTTGGCGTCATCCGCCGTTGCCGGCATCACCACTTTGAGTCCGGGGATGTGCACGAACCAGGCTTCGAGGCTCTGCGAGTGCTGCGCGGCAGCGCCAGTGCCCGAACCGCCGGGTGCGCGAATAACCATGGGTACATTCACTGCGCCACCGAGCATGAAGTGAATCTTTGCTGCCTGGTTAGCGATCTGGTCCATTGCCTGAGCGGTGAAGTCCGAAAACTGGATCTCGACGATCGGGCGCATGCCCGTCATAGCGGCGCCGACGCCAGCACCCATGATGCCGAGCTCGCTGATGGTGGTGTCGCGGATGCGTTCCGGGCCGATCTCGTTGATCAGTTCGCCGGTCACGCCGAAAGCTCCACCGTAGGTTCCGACATCTTCACCCATGATGAAGACGGCGGGGTCCTTGGCCATCGCGATACGCATGGCATCCCGAATTGCTTCGGAGTAGGTCATTACTGCGGTCTCGGCCACGGCGCGCGGCACGGCGGCGGTCACTGAGGACTGAGCCGCGGTCGTCTCAAAAGTCATAATTGTTACCTTGCGTAGACGGCGGAAAGGAGGTCATCAGCGGTGGCATCCGGCGCAGCATTAGCGCGCTGAACGGCACTACGAAGTTCGGTGCGCACGTTCTCTCGAATGGCATCGATGTCAGCCTGAGTCAGACCGCCCGCCGCGAGGGCCTTAGCCTCGAACAGTGGAATCGGGTCTTTGCCACGCCACTCATCGATCTCATCGCGTGTACGGTACAGGTTCTTGTCTGACTTCGAGTGACCGCGCCAGCGGTACGTCTTGGCCTCGATGAAAGTGGGTCCTCCCCCTGCACGGGCACGATCGACCGCTTCTTGGGTGGCGTCGTAGACAGCCTGAACATCATTTCCATCAACCGTGACACCCGGAATGCCATAACCGCGAGCGCGATCTGACAACTTGTCAAGGTTGAATGCCTTTTCAGATGACATCGACATTCCGTAAAGATTGTTTTCACACAGGAACACCACCGGAAGCTGCCACATAGCCGCCAGCACTACGCCTTCGTGCCACGCACCTTCACCCAGGGCGCCGTCTCCGTGGAAGCTCACGGCAACCTGTTTGGTACCGCGCATCTTTGCCGACAGCGCCGCACCGGTTGCGATGGGAACACCCCCGGCTACGATCCCGTTGGCGCCAAGGTTTCCGGTTTCGGTATCCGCAATGTGCATGGAGCCACCGCGTCCGCGGCAGTACCCAGTCTCCTTTGCCAGGAGTTCGGCCATCATTCGCTCCATGTCAGCACCCTTGGCGATGCAGTGACCATGACCGCGGTGTGTCGAGGTGATGTAGTCGTCGCGGTTCAGCGCAAGGCATGCACCCGTTGGCACGGCCTCTTGGCCGATCGAGAGATGCATCGTTCCGTGCATGAGGCCCCGGCCGTAGAGATCTTCCACTGCTTCTTCAAAGCGGCGGATCTTCCACATGGTGGCAAGGCTGGATGCCGCGAGCTCGTGGTTTGCAGCGATTGGCGTAGTGATAGTGTTCACCCTTTCTTAGACCGAGAGCAGAGCGGAAAGAGCAGGAATCTGCAACTGACCGTCGGCCAATAGAGCGTCCTGCAGCTTGCGCAAGATCACGATGGTTTTGGTGTCGTCGAGCTGAACGTCGTCGTAGGTGACGGCAGTTCCCTTGGCTACATCACGGATGAGTGTGCCAGCAGAGGCAAGACCGATGGGCAGTTCGCGCCCCGCTTGTGCCTCGGCCGCAGGAACGGCGTCACCGTAAACGTGTTCGCCACCGATTCCGTCGATCTTCTCCCCAACCTTAAGGTCGCGCTTGGCCATAGCCGAAACATCCGCGTTCCACACAATGGGGGCGAGCGACGGCTGACGGTCGATCATGACCTCACCGATGGAGAGAACTGCCTCAACACTCGCGAGATGGTAGGGACGGTAGAACGCAAAGTAGGGGCCTTCACCAAGCTTCAAGTAGCTGAGCTCCTCGTGCACAACAGGGTCGGTCGCCTTCGCCACAACGAACACTCCGGGAGCGACCGGGCCGGTGGCGTAGTCAACGACGCCGCTTCGATCAAGAATTCCACCATCAGCGATTGGCTTGAAAATATCCTGCAAAGTCGGAACAGTCGCAGCCGGTCCGTGCATCGAACGCTTCGTAAGCTCGAGGTCGGCCGCGTTGGCCAGCGCTGCCATCTCGATCATCGTCTTGGTTCCGTCGACGAAGCTGCACAGCATCCGCGGGTTCATACCCTTAGCTTTCGCTTCTTTCTCAAGCGAACTGGGGGTCGCAGTCTGGTTGAGTGGGTTGTTTTTACCTTTACCGGCGAGCACGACATCGAGTCCGATATCTTCGACGTACTCGACGAGCTTGAGGCACTCGACTGGCTCGTCCCCGCGGCACACAGTGTAAATGTTGCCGGTCTGGGCTGCGATGCGAGCGAGCAGGAGTCCGACGGTGACGTCTGCCTCAACCGTCATGAGCGCGACATCTTTGCCACCGAGCAGCGATGCGAGGGCGACCTTAGCTGCGATCTCGGGAACACCGGAGCACTCGATAACCATGTCGATGGGAAGCCGAGGAAGGGTGAGGGCGTCGTTGACGACAACGTGGCCGCCGGCTTCGATCGTGGCGGCGAGTGTCTCAAGGTCTGCTGATTGGTCCACGTCGGTGATGCCGGCGTTCGCTAGGGCAGTCACCGCGCGGTCAATCGCGATGTCGGCAACGGCGGTAATGTCGACACCTTTTTGACGGGCGATCTGGGCGATGAAGCCTGAACCCATCTGGCCCGCTCCGACGAGTCCGATGCGCACCGGGCGACCGAGCTCACGCTGACGCGCGAGTAGCTTATGTGTGTAACCCATGACAACCCCTTTAGAAACAGGTTCTTTGCACTTATGTGCACTTGTTAATCAAGTATGTGTATTTAGTATGCCTTGAGAAGAAGGACGATGCAATGCGGGATGCCAAAACACCCGCAGATGTCATGTCACTACTTGCCGGCTGCCCTAGCGACGTTGCGCTTGTACGTGACCCAATACTGCTTCGTCGCGTAATCCACAGCTTCCGTCATCTTCTTTTCGCGAGTGCGCAGCACTGCGGTGTCGAGATCACCGATTAGCTCTGGATGCGGCCTAAACCGCGCCAGCACCGTGCCGCCCACCATGGCTTCAGCAGCCACGATGCGAGTTGTCTTCGCGTCGACAACAAGAAGAACGATTGCGCCGCGCAAATAGCCCTTGCCGCGACCGGAGACCAAAAAGTGGTCTTTTACGCCAATGAAACTCGTTCCGAGGCGCTTGGTTGCACGAGAATACGTGCGCTGTTGGAGAAGGCTGAACACAACGCTCAAGACGAGCGCTGCCATCAGCAGCAGTGCGAAGCCGGTATCCATATCAACTACCTTCACTGAGTTCGATGGTGGCGCCAGCATCGGGGAGCTCTAGCGAGCCCCTCGCGTGGATGGCACCGGGAAGAATTTTCTGACTGTCTTCCGGGTCGCTGTAGATAACGAAATGGCCCAGCGTGCGGAGGTTGTGGCCAGCCAGTTCGCCGACCTCCGTAATGGTGACGACAGAGCCACCCACCCGCAGCACGTCTCCTGGTTGAGGATCGCGCTGCGGGTGGTGGTGCGACACAGCGTGAACGACACTTACCTCAGCTAATTCTGCGGGACACGGCGCTCCAAAGAAGATCACTACGCCCCCGTCAAACATTTCGGTGGCGTCCGTGCCGATGAACGTGACCTTGCTGCGGTAATAGGTAGTCATTGCTGTCTCGCTTTTCTCTGCTGTTACTGGTGGTGAACGTGCTGGTTAGATCAGTGCGAAGCTCGCGCCCCATGCAATCAAGACAGCCAGCGGCGAGGTGATGAGACGAGAGAAGAGTACCGCGGGCACGCCCACGGCAACCGTCTCTGGCTTAGCCTCTCCAAGGGCAAGGCCCACGGGAACGAAGTCACAACCAACCTGGCCGTTAATGGCGAACAGCGTCGGCAGTGCGTACTGAACGGGCAATGCGCCTGCGGCAATCTGTGTACCCATGAGTACACCGACGACCTGAGCAATAGCCGCACCCGGTCCGAGGATGGGCGACAGGAACGGCAGCCCCGTAATGACGCCAAGCAGTATCAATCCGACCGGGTTCGATGCCAGTGGAGTGACCGCTTGCGCGATCAGATCCGAGAGGCCCGAGTACGTGACGAAACCAATCAGCAGGCTGACGTACGCCATGAACGGCAGAATCGTCTGCAGCACGAGCTGAATGGTCTGACGCCCAGACGACAACAGCGTGTTGATGATGTTTCCGATTACCGAACCAAAGCGAGTTGCAACGTTCGAGAAGAAACCGATGAATCCGCCACCGGTTGTCGTCTGCGCTGTGAAGTGCTGCACGCTGCTGGTACCGAATGCGCCCTGGGGTGCCGCACTTCCGATTGCCGCAGTGGATGCTGCAGCAGCTTCAGCTGCATGAGTAGCAAATGCGGCGTCGCCGACGAGCTCGACGTTCTGGGTTCCGACGGCGGAAACAAAAACGTCGTCAGTGATGTACTTCGCGAGCGGGCCAGAAGGCTCTCCCGGAAAGACATCGATGGTCATCATGCGCTTCTTGGGGTAGACGCCGATTCGCGCAGTGCCACCACAGTTGATGACCACGGCAACAACGCGCTCTTCGGCAATGCTGTTGGTGAACCCGTCAACGGCTTCCGCCCCGGTGAGTTCTGCGATTCTCGCAGCAACCGGATGGATGCCGCCACCAGTGACCGAGAGAACAACGTTCTTCTCCTTGGTGGCTTCAAGCATTAGGCCCTTGCCCCATCCACCGTTGCCTGGCTTGACAAATACTTTTTTGTAAGTGTTCTCAGTCATGATCACACCGCCCCTTCAGTGGCAACCGAGGATCCGGTTTTCTTGGACTGCTTTGCCTCAACGAAACGCTCGGTTGCACGGGCGAAGTCGCGGTCGTACTCGTCGAATACTTCGGTGAGACCTTGACGACGGATGAGGAGGTTGGTGATCCATTCGGTCACGACTCCACGGATAAAGATCACGACAATGCCCGTCCCGAAATAGAGGAGAGCAAGAAGCGGATACTTCTCGGGTGCGATCGCGAGAACACCGGCGGATACGCCAGCCCAGACAAAAATCTCACCGGCATTTGCATGCGGGAAGAATGCCGTAACCGGGTGCACGAACGACACGGCCGAGTCGTAGAACGCCGGCTTCTGCCGCTCAGGCAGGTAGATGCCGAAGGAGTACGCCATGGGGTTCGTGAGCACGATAACCGCAATAATGGGCATGAGCGTGTAGCGCGTGATGGCCCAGCGTGCCGACCACTGCACTGCTCGAGTCATGCGCTCTTCGCCCACCCACGTGGTGATGGCGTACATGAACGTCAGCAACACGATCAACGTCGGCAGAATGCCGGTGGCGAGCCCGATAAGTGCTTGACCCGACGCGTTGAACAGGCCAATGAAGTGAGTTGCACCCCACGTGAGCGCCTGAATTATCGGGTTATCACTGGCCGGTACCGGCGGCGTATCTGCCGCCCAAATTATTGTGTCCAGAACAGATTGCATCTCACACCTTTCTCCAGCCGCAACTTCGTTGTCGGCGCCTGCCAGGGCCGGTGGCTGTGACGAGAGGTGTGTGTCACCATCGACCCTGTAACTGCATTTGCACTTTTGTGAGCATTGGACTCACAGTCGTGTAGTAACAGGTATAGCAGTCGCGGAAGTGAAGCGCCAAGACACAGCGGAAGAAAATTTATACTCAGGTGTTGAGTTAGTTGCCCGTGGCGACTCAGAAACTAGCGACAGCGGCTAGTCGTTGGTGTGAGCGGCTTCAGCCACCGTGCGCGCATGCAGAAGTGCAGTCGCAATCGCGGCCATGCCTTCACCGCGTCCCGTGAAGCCAAGAGCGTCCGACGTCGTGCCAGCAATGCTGACAGAAGCACCCAAGACTCCAGTCAACAACGACTCCGCCTCAATCCGGCGGTGTGACACGATCGGGTGGTTACCAATGAGCTGAACGGAAACATTACCCACCTCGAAACCGGCATCGCGAACCAGGTTCAATGTCTCGCGCAAGAACACGTCTCCGTGCGCGTCTTCGAACTCGGGGTCACTCGTGCCGAACACACTGCCCAGATCACCGAGTTTCGCCGCAGACAACATCGCATCGCAGATGGCGTGCGAGACAACATCACCATCGCTGTGGCCACGCAGACCGATCTCCTCTGGCCAGTGCAATCCCGCAAGCCACAAGGGCTTCGTCTCGTCATACGCGTGCGCATCGGTTCCCGTGCCAACTCGAATACCTGATGCTGCTGATGCCGTAAACAGCTGCTCAGCTCGGCGCAATTCCCACGCCGTGGTGATCTTGAACGCCATCTGATCTCCGGCGATCACCAAAACGGCGAACCCCGCGGCTGCCACCAGCGCAGCATCGTCCGTGAACTCTTCATTAGCTGCTCGGTGCGCCGCAACCAACTGCGCACGAGGGAACCCCTGCGGCGTCTGAACGGCCATGAGCACGGAACGATCGACAGTCTCGACGACGAGCCCGGTGTCATCCGTGCGCTTGATGGTGTCAGCAACCGGCAGCCCAGGCACAACACCAGCGCCCGACCTGAGGACCTCAGCAGCAATCGAATCGAAGACAACACTCGGGGTCAGCGGACGCGCTGCATCGTGAACGAGCACAACCTCTATAGACGGCGCGAGAGACTTGAGTGCAGCCGCAACCGACTCTTGGCGAGTTGAGCCGCCCAGGATGACTGTCGCTTCGCGATCCCGTCCGCCAGGAACTGAACGGACCAATTGCCGAGCAATCGGGATGAACGACGGCGGCACTGTGACAATTACTTGAGCCTGCTCCTCCATCGCGAATACCGCTTCGAGCGCGCGGCTAAGCGTCGGACGCCCCGCGAGATGCACAAACGCTTTGGGTTCGTTTCGCCCGAGGCGTGTGCCGTTCCCTGCTCCAAGAACAATCACGGCAACGCGGGGTTCGATAGTCGGGCTCATATGCGGCGGGTATCTCCAAATCGATGGGCGAGGAAATCTCCTCCGCCAAAAAGACGTAGCGAACCAGCTTACCTAAGCTCTCCTGTTAAACACCCAGTAACGCGTGATCAGGAAGCAAGAACCTCATCGAGCACAAGCGATGCCTTTTCTTCGTCAGTTTTCTCCGCCAGAGCAAGCTCGGAGATCAGAATCTGGCGAGCCTTCGCGAGCATGCGTTTCTCTCCGGCAGAGAGGCCGCGGTCTTGGTCTCGACGCCAAAGGTCGCGAACAACCTCAGACACCTTGATGACATCGCCAGAGGCAAGCTTCTCAAGGTTGGCCTTGTATCGGCGTGACCAGTTGGTGGGCTCTTCAGTAAACGGTGCACGCAGCACTTCGAAAACCTGGTCGAGACCCTCGCGACCAATAACGTCGCGAACACCCACGAGATCTACATTCTCAGCGGGCACTTCGATCGTGAGATCACCCTGCGTTACGTTGAGCTTGAGATAGACTTTCTCTTCACCTTTAACGGTGCGCTTCTTGACTTCGGTGATAGTTGCAGCACCGTGATGGGGATAAACGACAGTCTCGCCGACCTCAAACAACATGAATAGTGGTCCTCTCGAAGAAAACCCAGTTTATCACAGTTGGGGCGCAGTAAGGGTATCCTAACTAAACCCCTCGCCGTGGCTGTCGATAGGATGGCTATGTGACAGTACGCACTCGCGCAGCACGCGCCGCAGCATCCGCCCTTATCGCCGGCGCGCTCCTTGTGGGCACCGCGGGTTGTTCGTTCGTCACGCCGATCGCAACGCTCAACCAATACGACCCGAGTGATGGCATCAACGCCTCAGTTGGCGAGCTCAAGGTGCGCAACGTGCTCGCGATCAGCAGCGAAGACAACTCCGCCGTGAGCCTCATGATCACCATCATCAACACCAGCACCTCAAGCGGCAGCCTTCGCCTGCAGTACGAAACAGCAGACGGAGAGCGAGTAGACATCTCCAAGCCGCTGTCGGCCAACGAAGTTAAGAGTTACGGCACCGAAGTCGACGGCGAGACGATCATCATCAGCGACGCAGGCGTCAGCGCCGGCCAGCTCTTCCCCGTCTACCTTCAGTACGGCAACGACAGCGGAACAGAACTCCTCGTGCCCGTCATCGCTGGCGACCACAGCGTCTACTCCGACCTAGCCCCTGCCAGCGCACTCGGCAAATAGCGTCAGCACACAGCTCAGTCGGCCAGCGCGGCGAGTAGCTCAAGCGAGTAGCCACGTACCCTCGCTTTCAGCGCCTGCTTAATCCGCGAACCGTTCGCCTGAGCTCCCTTAGTCTGAGCCTGCTCAGTCTTCGAAGCGGTAGCCGAGCCCACGCACAGTAACCAACATCTTCGGCTGCGACGGCGTCTTTTCAATCTTTGACCGGATGCGCTTGATATGAACATCGAGTGTTTTGGTGTCACCGAAGTAATCGGCGCCCCACACGCGATCGATCAGCTGCCCACGGGTCAGCACACGTCCACCGTTGCGCAATAACAGTTCAAGAAGTTCGAACTCCT
>Ga0307487_1002506_pt1 | contig 11657 bp, 8 predicted proteins | sample CBIW12metaG_FD_203665 | JGI IMG/M metagenome (GOLD analysis project Ga0307487, IMG submission 203665) | Sea-ice brine microbial communities from Beaufort Sea near Barrow, Alaska, United States - CBIW 1.2 | ecosystem: Environmental > Aquatic > Marine > Coastal | place: USA: Alaska | collected... | reverse complement strand
TGTTGAAAGATGGTACGAAATAGAACCAGAATTATTTAAAATAACACCTGAGGAATTTAAAATTAAAATTCTAAGTTTACAATCTAGTTTTAATCAACTTCCATTAACAACCTTGTGAAACTTGACAGGTATTCATGTATTCAAGGTAGGTTATCACAGATTGAAATTAAAGTCTGTTTTACGTTAGAATGTAACAAAATTTGATTTAAGATAAAGTCTAAGGCATTAAGATACTGATTTACAACTTCAGAGATAGAACATAGGTTGGATTTTGATCGCTATTTCTCCTTAGTTGTTAGCATTGCACGTATTAGGATAAGTTAAAAAAATAGTTATTTGAACTCGTAACGAGTTCACAGTTTGCGGAGAAATAGGATGGCGTTATTATACCCTATAAATTACGGTATGGTATATCCAGTTTTGAGCAATTAGTTGAGGTATTTGATCCCAAACAATTCATAAAAAAAACGCCATCTGTAGGTGACAAATGGCGCTTAGTTAAAATAGAATATAAGTATACGCAATGACGCAAGCATCACTACTATAGTTGGTTTTCAAAATCAGAAATCCCCCTTACCCCCTTTGAAAAGGGGGAGTAGCCTGAATTTACCCTCAAACATTGATTCAATTGACTTACGTGCATCCTACCGAACAGTGGTAAAAGAGAATGTGATTATCGGTAATCATGCCAGTAACCTTTTTTTTGGTTACTTGGCGGGAAGACCATTGACGGGTTACAGAAGTACGTCTATGCTAAGGTTTATAATTAATTACCTCGCTTTTTGTCTTTTACTGGTACAACTGCGGATATACTTAAAATAGAAAAGTTCAACCTATTTTTCCAAATCCAAAATATCCCGAATCTTATTAATTTCTGTCATGTCCTGGTTTAATCCCTGACCGTCGGAGTCTGCGATTTTATCTCTGAAGGCAGTCAGATTAGCGATATATCCATCCAAAGCGGATAAAATATTATCCTTGTTTTCCGTGAAAATAGGAGCCCACATCGCCGGGCTTGACTTTGCTAACCGAACTGTAGAGGAGAAGCCAGAACCTGCCATGTCAAAAATGTTTTTTTCATCTTTCATTTTCTGCAAGACTGTTTTGCCTAGCATAAAAGAAGAAATATGGGACAAATGAGATACAAAAGCCAAATGACGATCATGCTCCTCAGGATCCATAAATCTTAATTTGAGATTTAACGCATCAAATAACTCATATGCTTTCTCTTTTAGATACAGATCGGTCTTCTCCAACTCGCAAATAATCATGACTTTTCTGTCTAGCAAGCCATTCAAAGCAGCTTTTGGACCGGAGTATTCCGTTCCAGCAATAGGGTGGGCAGGAAGATATTGTGCTCTTTTAGGATGATCGGCAACTACAGCACAAAGTTTGGATTTGGTGGATCCGACATCAAAAACCAGTGTTTTCTTTCCGATCTGATCAAGTGTTTTTAGTAAAAGCTCACCCAGTGTATCGGCCGGTGTAGCCAAAATAACAATATCTGTATCAAGATCTGCTATGTCCTTAGCTTCTTGGATAATTCCTAAATTTAGCGCATCCTGAAGGTTTTTTTCATCAGCATCTGTACCTGTGATAATCAGTTCAGGAAACTTATCCTTTGCAGCTAATGCAAATGAACCTCCCAAAAGTCCCAAACCTACGATGTGTATTTTTTTCATTTCTTTGTAACTTATTTTATGCGATTGATGGCTTCCAAGATTTTAAATTCAGGCATGCAAAGAGATAACCGAACATAGTTTTCTCCCTCTGAGCCAAATATTTTTCCTGGAGTGATAAATATATTTTTCTCGTACAGTAACTCATCTACTAGATGATCCGCTGTTTTTCCTTCTGGCATTTTGCACCACACAAATAGTCCGGATGCTTTGATGTCATAAGTTAGAGTAAGTTTGTCAGCTAGCTTCCACACTAACTTTCTTCGACTTTGATAAGTACTTTCTAATTCCGAAAACCAATTTTCGCCTAATCCCAGCGCTGCAATTGCTCCTTTTTGAATTCCAAGAAACATGCCTGAATCCATGTTGCTTTTTACCTTCAATACTTTGGAAACCCAGTCTTCCCGACCTGCAAGCATTCCCACTCTCCAACCCGGCATATTGAACGCTTTGCTTAGAGAATTCAACTCCATAGCTACTTCCTTCGCTCCGGGAATTGATAAAATACTGATTGGTTTTTTGGTTAAAATATGACTGTATGGATTATCATGAAGCAAAACAAGCTCATGCTTTTTGGCAAAAATTACCAGTTCCTGTAAAATAATTTCGCTTCCAGGGGCTCCAGTAGGCATGTGAGGATAGTTAATCCACATGATTTTCACCTTGCTCAGATCCTGACTCTCTAATTGCTCCAGATTCGGTCTGCCTGCTTTTGACAAATCAATTGAATAATAAATGGGCTTTGCTTCGAGCAGATTTGTGACTGATGCATAAGTAGGATAGCCGGGATTTGGAATCAAGACCTCATCTCCAGGGTTGAGAAAAGTCATGCTGAGGTGCATAATCCCTTCTTTTGATCCCATCATCGGAAGGATTTCCTTACTTGGATCTAGGCTGACACCATATTCTCGGGAATAGAAATTCGCAATAGATGCTCTAAACTCAGGTATGCCCTGGTAACTTTGGTAGCCGTGAGCATGTTGATTATCGGCTGAGCTTTTTAGCGCATCGATTACTTTTCTATCTGGCGCCAAATCCGGGCTTCCAATTCCCAAGTTTATAACGGGCTTCCCATCGGCAATCATCTGATTTACCTCACGGAGTTTGGCTGAAAAATAATACTCTTCAACATGGGTGACTCGATCTGCAAAACCTTTCATTATTTTCTACTTAGGTATTCTCCAAAAATTTTCACTTCCCCAAATCTAGCGCGAATTTCTTCAATTGTCTGTGAGAAAACAGCGTGATCTTCAAAAACTAAATCGATGAAAAATGCATATTCCCAAGGTTTTTCGATCACCGGAACGGACTGGATTTTACTCAGGTCAATTTCGTTTTCAGAGATAAGAGTAAGCAATTTGGCAAGACCTCCTTTTAGGTTTTTTATAGTTACTTTAATGGAGGCTTTATTGGGTGACTCAGTCTGCTTAACCTCCTCTTTTTGAAGGATGATAAAGCGTGTAAAATTACTTTTAATTGTTTGGATGTCAGCCGCCAAAATCTCCATTCCATATATACCTGCTGCAATGCTAGAGGCAATTGCCGCTACACCTTTTAGAGTTCCCTCGGCAATATCGCGAGCCACAGATGCGGTGTCAGTGTCTTCTTTGAGTTGGATGTGTGGATGCTTCGCAAAAAAAGCCTTGCACTGCAATAGTGCCATCGGGTGGGAGCGTACCTCTGAAATATCTTTGATTTCCTGCCCAGCAAGCGCCATAAACTGATGCGAGATCGGAAGGTAATATTCGTCCCGAATGCTTAATTCAAAACGGTCAATCAAATCATAATTAGGAAAAATAGCTCCAGCTATAGAATTTTCTATGGCCATTATTCCAAAATCTGCCTCTCCATTTGCCACTGATTTTGCCACAGATGGGAAGGTTTCAAAGTCTAAAATCTCTATGTCTTCACCAAAATTGCGAAGAGCTACTTGATGATGAAATGAGCCCGGAACGCCCTGAATTGCAATTTTAAGCCTGCTCATTTTCATTAGATTTTTCGTAGTGAATTCCTGTCAAGCTGCAATGCTTCCAGAAACTTGGGTAGGATTTGTTGACAACAGTTGGGTCTTCAATGATCACTTTTGTTTTAGTCAAAAGAGGCATAAATGCCATCGCCATTCTATGATCATCATAGGTGTGAATTTTTACTTCGGCTGGCATAGTGACCGAGGGGATCACCTGATATACTTCCCGATCGATTTCTTTCAGGTCCGCATTGAATTTTGCCAACTCTTGTTGTAAGGCATATATTCTATCTGTCTCTTTGATTTTCAAACTTTCCAAGCCGGTGAAAATAGCGTTTTGACCTAAAATTGCACACGTCACAGCGATGGTCTGAGCGAGGTCAGGACACTGATTGAAATCCCAGGTTTTCAGTCCTTTCACTGGCTGCTTTTGCAACAAAACTCCCCCATTCTGAAAGGTGCTTTTCACACCTAATTGTTCCATAATTTCAACTACTGCAGAATCTCCCTGAAGACTATTTTCTTTCAAACCAGAAAGAAAAAGTTCTCCCGAATCCGCACAAGCTAGTAAGCTGAACCAGTAACCTGCTCCAGACCAGTCACTTTCTACAGCGAAAGTGGTGGGCTGATAAGCTTGGTGCGAAACAGCGATTATATTGTCAGTCCAAGTATAGTTGATTCCAAACTGAGACATGGAGTTTAAGGTCATTTCTATATACGACCGGGAACCAACTTTTCCTTCCAATTCGATCTCTAATCCATTTGGCAACAGTGGTGCAATCATCAAAACTGCAGAAATATACTGACTGGATACATCGCCTCTAATTTTCACAGCATCGCTCTTCTGTTCAGAAAGTCCGTGGATAGCGAGCGGCGGGAATCCTTCTACACCCAAATAGTGGATATCTGCACCTATTGTTCTTAGTGCATCTACCAAAATTCCGATGGGACGCTCGCACATGCGCGGGGTGCCAGTCATCACCTTATTCTGGTTAGTGATCGTAGCATAAGCCGTCAAAAAGCGCATGGTCGTTCCGGCATCCAGTACATCATAGACCGGAGGATTTGTTTTGAGCAAGCTAATCATCGTCTGCGTATCACGCGCCTCAGCGAGATTGCTCAACTTATTTTCCCCTTCAGTCAATGCGTCAATAATGAGCACTCGATTGGACTCGCTTTTAGAAGAAGGAAGAGGGATATGGGTAGCCGAAAAATCTGATTTTTGGCTCAGATAAAGGGTTTCCATTGGTTGAGTAGTCAAAATATATGAAATTAGGCTTGAGGTAAATTTTGGTAATAGTGGATTGCTTCTTTGATCTCTTCGCGCGTCACAGGAATATTATAGGTGCAATCCCCAATTGAGTTGAGCAAAGAAAACATCAATTCTTCGCCTTCGTTCTTTTTATCCTGTAGGCACAAATCGAGAACTGAAGGAAGGTCAGATTCCAGAATTTCTATTTTGCCATATACGTTCAAAAACCCAGCTTGAATTTGATCTAGCTCTGGGAATGAAAGATTCAATTTTTTGTGCGAGAGCCAAGCTTCACAAATCATTCCGACTGCGATGGCTTCTCCATGTAATAAGTGCTTAGGGCTATCCAAAAAGTAAGTTTCAAATGCGTGGCCGATTGTGTGGCCGAAGTTCAATATTTTGCGCAATCCGGCTTCTTTTGGATCCTCTTTCACCACAGATTTTTTGATCTCCACCGAATGATGAATAATCGGTGACCAATAAGATTTTTCCCAATTCTCGAAATCTAAGCTTTCGAAGTAATTTTTATCTCTGATCAACCCATGCTTAATAATCTCCGCAAAACCTGACCTGATTTCTTCTTTTGGTAAGGTTTCTAAAAACTGCGAAGCGACAATAACTGTTTCGGGTTCATTGAACACACCGAGATGATTTTTTAAACCTTCAAAATCCACCCCTAATTTTCCTCCTACACTTGCATCCACCTGAGATAATAGGGTAGTGGGCATATTGATAAATCGAATGCCCCGCTTATAAATGCTAGCGCAAAAACCACCCATATCTCCTATTACTCCGCCTCCAATATTTAAGAAAAGCGCTTTTCTATCCAAGTGAGCCTCCGTCATGGCTGCCCAGATTAGCATACATGTACTCATCGTTTTGTTTTTTTCCCCAGATTCTATGGTGAAAAATTTGGTATTGGAAGGAAATACTTCTTCTACCAAAGGCATGCAATGTTCTTTAGTATGTTCATCTGTAAGGACAAAAAGACTAGAATATCTGATTTCGCCGAGGACGGCGTTTAAATCAACAGACGCATTTTTCGAAAAGATAATTGAGTTCACAAAGCGTAGGGTTTACTGAGTTTAAAACTTGCATAAAAAAGTCTAAGGAGAGAGGATTCCTCCTCCTCAGACTTGTTATGGCTCAGTGATTATGAATGTACTTTATTTGTATTCTGCGATTGCCCCAGATATTCTACGAGATAAAGTGCTCGGTAAAACCTGGCGAGGCGGATACTTCGCTCAGCAGTCTTCCTCCCATTTAATCACAGAAAATAAGTTCGGTGGCAAATTGCGAGTGATCATATTACTTCTTCACTATTTCAGCTTCTCTAAGCTGCTTTTCTTGGCGCTTCACTGATTCCTCATGAATACAGTAAAGCAATTCCTTCATGAATTTCTCGCTAAGATTCTTTTTTACACCTTTTTGAGTACGGCTTTCCATTACATCCTTCCATCTATCAGACTGAAATACTGATAAGTGATGCTCTCTTTTGTGTGCACCGATCTGATCAATCACTGCGAATCTTTCCTGAAGAATATCCAAAAGCTGATCGTCCATATGATCTACAGCTCTTCTAAGGTCATTCAGGCGCTCACTTGGTTGTTCTGACTCTAATGGTTTTTTGAAGTCAATTGCATCTAAAATTTCTTTTAGGCGGGCAGGAGTGACCTGCTGCTTGGCGTCAGACCACGCTTTGTCTGGATCATTGTGAGTTTCGATCATCAAGCCATCCAAACCGAAGTTCATTGCTTTCTGAGAAATTTCAAGAATCCCATCTCTCTTCCCTACGATATGCGAAGGGTCATTGATTACTTCCATTCCAGTCCATACACGCTTCAGGTGCATTGGCATAGACCAATTTGGCTTGTTTCTGTATCGCTTGTCATAAGCGTCAGAAAAACCTCTGTGTATTGCGGCTAGTTTAGTCAAACCTACTGCGTGGAATCTTTCCAAAGCCCCAATCCATAATTCTAGATCTGGATTCATAGGATTTTTTACCATCACCGGAATATCAGTGCCTTTTAACGCCTCAGCAATTTCCTGAACCGCAAAAGGATTTACTGTAGTTCTTGCGCCTACCCAAACTACATCTACATTGTTTCTAAGCGCAATTTCAGCGTGAGCAGCATTTCCTACTTCTACAGTGATAGGAATGTTCAAATGATGACGAACGATCTCCATCCACTTAAGTCCTTCTTCACCGATCCCTTCAAAGCTTCCCGGTCTAGTTCTTGGTTTCCAGATTCCGGCACGGAACATAGATGGGATCACATTATTTTCCTTCATCTCGATACAAATCTGCTCGATCTGCTCTGGAGTCTCTGCTGAGCATGGACCTGCGATGATCGTAGGGCCGGTAAGCCCTAAACCCCAATCTTTAATTTGCTTGTGTTCTTTCATAATACTGAGCTTTAAATGAAAAAAGCCCGACTCTTTCGAATCGGGCTTTCTGTGTTTATATTTTCTTTAGTTATTAGCTAGGCAATACACAACTCCGATTCGATTTTGTCTTCGAAAGTAAAAGTAAAAGAAGCTAAAATATTTCGCTGCTGTGTTTAACATGTGCCAAATGTAAAGTAGCGATCTTTAAAATCAAAATTAATTAATCATCAATTTCATTATTTAATCGTCAATAAATCAGGTTATTTATTGACGATTTGGAAATTGCGTCAAAAATAGCGCGTCTTTCAGAATTATATTCTGCTTACAAGCGAAAAATATCCTCAAAATCACCTAAAATATTTTCTGAGAGCATTTTAAAAATGCGTGGAGCAAATTAGGGGATAACATAATGCTGATGAGAGATTGGAGGCTTGATTACTACTACCTCGATGTATAGGTAAAAAATAAACTTTCTGGTACGTTGATGCCCATTCTATCTCGTTTCAAACGCCCTCAATTATCCGAACAAAAGCAATCCAAAAGGAGTTTTTTTAATATCTTTGCACCTTTATTTCAGGAATATGCCCTCCGAACCCAATATTAATTTTGAGAACCTAAAGGTTGCCTTTGCATCAAAAAGTGATGCAGAGCTCCGTAAAATGAAGTTTGTTTTTTCCATGCTGAATAATAAGTTTGTTTCAGATCTGGGAATTGCCTTGACAAAAGTTGGATTTGCGCTTCACCTACCTATCAAAGGGATCATGAAGCAAACTATGTTTGGGCACTTCTGTGGAGGGGAGACAATAGCTGAAAGCACCAAAGCGGTAAAAAAACTAGCTGAATTTGGTGTGGAGAGCACCTTAGATTATTCTGTGGAAGGTGAAGGAGACGAAGCTAGTTTTGATCTTACTTGTGCTGAAATTTTAAAGACTATAGAAAAAGCAGAAAACCAAACTTCTCTGCCGTTTGCAGTTTTCAAAGTCACTGGTTTAGGTGATTATCAGGTGATGATAAATGTGCAAGCAGGAAAAGTGCTATCCAATGAAGAAGGACTGGCTTTTGATAATCTAAAAAACCGGGCAGATAAACTTTGTCATGCAGCTTTTCAAAAAGGGATTAAAATCCTTGTTGATGCGGAAGAGTCTTGGTTTCAGGATGTCATTGATGAGATGGCATACCAAGCTATGGAAAAATACAATCGGGATTCTTGCATTGTATATAATACCTATCAGATGTACAGGCACGAAATGCTCGAGCGTTTGAAGTCTGCCAACGAAGTTGCCAAATCTAAAGGATACCTATTAGGGGCAAAGTTAGTCCGGGGTGCCTATATGGAAAAGGAAACCGATCGTGCCGAGGAAATGGGATATGAGAATCCTATTCAGCCAAATAAAGCTGCCACTGATCGAGACTACAATCTTGGGGTTGAATATTGCATAAAAAATGGAATCTGTCTGGTAAGCGGATCGCACAATGAGAAAAGTAATCACTTGGTGGTGGATCTGATAAAGAAGCATGGGATTGATAAAGCTGCAGATAGAGTTTACTTTGCGCAGCTCTATGGAATGAGTGATAATATCTCCTTCAATCTTGCCAAATCCGGCTATAAAGTATTGAAATATGTGCCTTATGGCCCAGTGGAGAAAGTGATGCCTTATCTGATTAGAAGGGCATCCGAAAATTCCAGCGTCGCAGGACAGAGTAGCCGGGAGTACGAAATGATCAAAAAGGAAGTGAAGAGAAGGAAGATGAGTAAAAAGTGATCAGCCGCAGTGATCAGTGAGCTGTAATTAGTAAAAGGTAGAAAGTCAGAAGTAGAAAATTGAAAGGTTGCAACATGCATCGGACATCGGTCACCTGACACCAAGCAAGAGAATAAGAACTTAAAATTTCAAATCAATACAATGCAACTTTTAAGCGAGCAGGAAATAGAAAGACGTAAAGATCGTGAAGAACTCATTAAGCTGGGGATCAACCCTTATCCAGCTGAGGCTTTTCCGATTAATGTTACTTCGGAGGATATTCATCGGAACTATGAAAATCGCAAAAACGACTATAAGGGTATATCAATAGCCGGCCGTCTAATGAGCCGTAGAATTATGGGTTCAGCATCTTTCGGAGAGATTCAGGATGCTACCGGTAGACTACAAATTTACGTAAGAAGGGACGAAATCTGCCCCGGTGAGGATAAGACATTATATAATACAGTATTCAAAAAACTCTTGGGAATCGGTGATTTCTTGGGTTTGAAAGGATATATTTTCACTACTCAGACAGGAGAAATTTCTCTTCATGTCACTGAATTGAAAGTGTTATCAAAATCTGTAAAGCCTCTGCCAGTGGTGAAAAGAGATGAAGATGGAAATGTACATGATGGATTTACAGATCCTGAGATGAGATTTCGTCAGCGTTATGTAGACTTGACGGTAAATCCTGAAGTTAAAAAGACTTTTGTGACTCGCTCTAGAATCATCACTCAGATGCGTCGTTATTTTGATGATCACGGATGGTTGGAAGTCGAAACACCTATTCTACAGGCCGTGCATGGAGGAGCTGCTGCACGTCCGTTCGATACGTATCACAATACCTTGGATATGCCACTTTTTCTTAGAATAGCGAATGAGCTGTATCTGAAAAGGTTGATCGTCGGTGGGTTTGATGGTGTGTATGAGTTTGGAAAAATGTTTCGGAATGAAGGGATGGATCGCACTCACAACCCGGAATATACGGGGATGGAAATCTATGTAGCCTACAAAGATTATATCTGGATGATGGAAATGGTGGAGGAATTGATCGAGCAGGTGACTGAGGCAATTCACGGCAAGACCAAAATCACCGTCGGAGCGAATGACATTGAATTTGCCGGACCATATAGAAGGTTGACGATGTACGATTCCATCAAGGAATACACTGGCATCGATGTGAGCATGATGGATGAAGAAGGCTTACGAAAAGTGTGTTCAGAAATGGGTATTGGAGTAGACCCTACTATGGGCAAGGGCAAATTGGTGGACGAGATCTTCAGTGAGAAGGTGGAAGCCAACTTGATCCAGCCAACCTACATCACAGATTATCCGATTGAAATGACGCCTTTGGCGAAAAAGCATCGAACTGAGCCAGGTTTAGTAGAGCGATTTGAGCTGTTTGTGAACGGGAAGGAAATTGGAAATGCCTACACTGAGCTGAACGATCCTATCGATCAGCGCGAACGATTCGAAGAACAGTTGAAGCTTGCAGAAAGAGGTGATGACGAAGCGATGGCGATGGATGAGGATTTCCTTCGTGCTTTGGAGTACGGCATGCCGCCAACCTCAGGTTTGGGTATCGGTATCGACCGTCTAACCATGTTGCTGACCAATAATACTACCATTCAGGAAGTATTGTTATTCCCTCAGATGAGACCTGAGAAAAAGCAGGTGGAAATGACTGAGGAGGAAAAAGGTGTTTTCGAACTCTTGAAGGTAGAATCTCCAGTGGGTTTGGCTGACTTGAAGGGGAAGGCTGGACTAAGTGGAAAGAAATGGGATGTAGCGATGAAAGGCCTTACAGGCAAAGGAGTTGCGAAAGTGACCAAAGACGGTGGTGCTGTTACGGTGTCGATTGTAGATTAATACGTGTAGCGTTTAGATATATTGAAACCGAACTGAGAGGCTCGGTTTTTTTTATGGTTATTTTAACCGCAGGGTACGCAGAGTTTGGTGCGGAGGGACACGAACGGATTGGCTATTAAGAACACGAAGAACGCGAGAAGGGATTAGCCACAAAGGTCAGGGAAAAAGTGGGAAGGGGCGTGGTCTGTAGCCAGCTTTCGTCGCCTGAGGGAAGACACTCACGGCATTCTTATGGGCTTTTGAAAACCATCCTCTTGCCCACCCATTTCATAGGTGGCAATTCATGGTTAGATCCCGTTGGATCATAATACTAATATAAATGCAAAAACGAATGGCTGCAATGCAGTCAAACCATGATGTGTGCCCAGCATGGGCAGTAACTCTAGGGTGCAAGTCCCGAACACGCCTTTACAATGGGAAGTGTTAGCCTAAGACAAGGGTGTTCACTGCAAGGTGGAATCTGAAGGAAGTTGGCGGCAAAATCTCTTCCTGACGGACAGAAAATACATATAGCGCTCAAGTTGCTTTGATGAGGTTGTATCAGAAATCTAAGTCCTAAACTGTACAGAAGCATTAGCGTAAGTGTAGCGGGGTATATGAGATGTATCCATCCGACCAACCCCATATTGCGAGTGGTTTCCTGAATGCTTAACCCAACTTGAAAATCGAATTAGACAACATTTTGTAATACAACTAGTTATGCTGATTGTTTTTACAATTGGGTCACAACTTTTGACTTCCTCACATAGGGTCTGTCTTTA
>Ga0307487_1002505_pt1 | contig 11663 bp, 13 predicted proteins | sample CBIW12metaG_FD_203665 | JGI IMG/M metagenome (GOLD analysis project Ga0307487, IMG submission 203665) | Sea-ice brine microbial communities from Beaufort Sea near Barrow, Alaska, United States - CBIW 1.2 | ecosystem: Environmental > Aquatic > Marine > Coastal | place: USA: Alaska | collected... | reverse complement strand
CGATTTGACGGTATACACTCAAGATAGGAGCCGTATGCGTTAGTAGCGCACGTACGGATCTGTGCAGGGGGTGTCGGGTGACCGGCATTCCTACTGCGACCACGGCGCTATAAGTCGGTAATGGAGGTGCGGACAGCCTTCATTGACGTTGACGGGGTGGCCAGCTCAGCAATTGAGACTAGCAAAGCTTCCTGAAGGCCAATAACCTGATGGGCAGTATTCGCCGTCTGGGAAACTGTCACGGCATAGCCGTGGATGAGAGCTTTTTTCCAGCTGCTGAAGCGAGAGCGGATCAAGCAGTAGATATATGCGACTCGGATGATCCAAGAGCGGCATATTTATTTACATCCGGTGATCTATAGCCAGCGGCACCGACATGGGTCAGATGATACGCTGTCTCCAGTCAAGTACGAGCAGCGCTAATCGTAGGAGGGAGTGCCATAGACTTTTTCGCCCCTGGCTCCTTCTAGGTGCTTTTTTAAAAGAGAGGCAGCAGCTAAGTAGTTGAACTCTTTTATTAGCAGCAGAATCTCGACATGTTCAGAGGCCTGGCCTTGCCGAGGCGCCCGAGTTTCTGTCTGTTTATACTCCACAAGCCTTCGCAATTGGTTAAGCCGCTTTAGTGATTGAAGTAAGAACCGGTTTCCAGACCAAGAGGCAATTGTTTCGTGGAACCTTGTGTTAGCATCGAAAAGCTCACGTGCGGTCAAGATGGCAAAGCCCTCCTTCGAGATAAAGCGTTGTTCCTGTATAAGCTTGTCTAGCTCGGCGATATCGGGGCTAAACATGGGGCTTAAGAGGGCCGCTGGTTCAATGACTATGCGAAAATAAAAGCTTTCATCGTACGCTTCCATCGAGTCCACCACGGGCAAAAAATGCCACCCATGCCCCGTATTTCGTTCAATCCAGCCCTCTTGTAGAATACGTGATAGGCATTTTCTCAAAAGGTTTCTGTTAACATCAAACGTGCGCATGAGTTCGGCTTCATTCATGTGATCAGGCAACTGGCGTGACAAATGTAGATCAGCGATACGATGATACAACGTCTCTTCAGGACTATCTTGAAGTGACGCCAATACTGACTCCAACCCTTCATGGGATATTGATAAAAAGTAGCCACGATTTTTTTGGTAGTTAACCACGTCCTTTTTTTCCAGCAGTTTAAGCGCAGACAAAACGGGAGAGCGCGACACGCCAAGTTTTTCTGCGATAGACGTCGCCACCATGCGATGATTGATTGCAAATCGCTCACGCCGCGCCAATATAATAATTTCCCTTGCGATTTTATCTTGCAGCACTAGCGTTTTCACAATCATTCCTCCAAAAAGAGACGCGGCTTTATTAAGCCTGAAATCAATCAATAAGTGCAGCGCCAGGTGGTTTTCAGTTGCCCTGCCTGTGCCGCGCAGAATGGGATGTTCCGGGCTGCGATAGCCCCGCCGTTTGGGCGGTTTATTAAACGTTTTGGCGACTTTGCCAACCTCGGCACTGGTGACCTGTTCTCCAGCCGACGATAGCTCCCTCCGATATTGTGTTGCGGTGGCCAAGCCCAGCGAAGCAGCGAAGTTGGATCCGCACTTGAATGCCTAGCCATCCCCCAAGACGCCAGCCAGCGCACCGGCTGTGATGGGCCAATTCCGCGCAGTGTCAGTAGCCGCTTGGCAACCGGGTCGGCCTGTACCTGCTGCCGGATCTCATTCGCCAAGGCAGTGATACGATCATCAAGAGCGGAGATCATCGGCCCAGCCTGCCAGTATCCGTGGAAATCGTAACTGGGGCCGCTTCTCGGCAACCCAACCAGTGTGGCAAAACTGTACGAAGCTGCATCGTCCAGAGCGGCTGGTTGAGGCATCACGGAACCGGCCATCCTCACCTTCGCTACATTGTTGGCGGCATAGATAAATGCACTTACTACACATAAAATATGATTTCTTGCGCTTACGTAAGAGCAGATTTTCGTAAAATTTTAGCAGAAGGGAAAGAGGTGGTCTATGAATAAATGGCTTATTTAAAAGGGAATTTTACAATTATTAGAGCTTTATGCAAGGCTGTTTCAAGTGCAAAAGCAGACTAAAGTTTAATATCCTTCTTTTCGAATTGCATTATATATTCATAAAGATCATTATCGATAGGCAGGGGCTGGACGCGCCTCTCGTTGATGCCTTTGTCCTCAAACAACACGGATCAAATTATGAAAAATAAGATGTTCGTTAGCCTCACCGCTGCTTTTTCGATGGCCGCTATAAGCGCTCCAGGCATCGCAGCCAATAACAATGATGCAACCGCTGACTGGCCGCAGGACCCCATCACTATCGTTGTCCCGACAGGGGCGGGCGGCAGTAACGATCGTCAGGCACGGGCATTGGCCCCTTATCTAGAGAAATACCTGGGTGTTCCTGTACTGGTCGAAAACCGCCCTGGCGCGGCCACGATTCAGGGGACCATGAGTTACTTGAATGAAGATGCGAATGGATCATATCTATTCTACCCGCTTCAGTATCACTTCTCAGGCGGGATCGCACGCGGCGGTAACTATAGCCCCGATGACTTCGCCGTCGTAGGCGTCACCCATGAGGCGCCGATTGCATTGTGGACCTCGGCAGATTCGGATTATGACACCGCAGAGGAGCTGTTTTCCGCCCTTCAAGAAAAGAGTGAAGACATGAAATTCGGCTTCCAACCGGGTTCCGCCTCGCATGTAGCAAGTCTGGTCATACAAGACGTGATCGGTGTGAATTATCGGGAAATTCCCTATGACGGTGGTGGCGCTCAGCGCGCCGCATTGCTGGGAGGTCATATCGATATCATGACAACCGATTTCGAGGGAACCCTGGCAGCTGTTGGTGATGATGCCAAGCCGGTCATGCTGTTTGCTGACAGGCCGCATAAGCTGGATGAATCCATCCCGCTGGCATCCGACGTTTTATCGAGCTATACCGACGACGACTTTCCCTCTTCTGTCCAGAATTTCCGCTTCCTAGCCGCGCAGAAAGAATTTAAAGAAGACTATCCGGAACGCTTTGATACTCTCCGAACAGCACTGGAGAATGTGTATGAGGATGAAGAATTCAAGGAATGGGTTAAAGGTTCAGAATTCCAAATGGAGCTTTTGGATATTGAAACCTCCGAGCGTATGGTGAAAGAGGCCGATGAAGTCATCAATGGTTACGGTGATCGCCTGCTACAGTGATGACAAAGGCACGCTAAATGATTAGCGTGCCATTTTTTTGGGGGAATGAGGGCTATGAAGCATATTGGTAATGTTGTATTGGTGCTGTTTTTCGTAGGGTATGGAGCGTTTTATTACTTAGAAGTGTTGTCGCAAGCAAGTCGGTTTGAGCATCATGCAATGATCACCTTTATCTTTGTAGCCCTTGCTATTCTTGCCCTGATCTCTCTCGTGGGAGATGTAAGGGCATTGATTAAGAACAAAGAGCCCATGGGATTTGCCTGGGTGAGCGAGAAAAAGCCGATTGTCTTCCTTGTTGCGATGACGCTGTATTTGGTCTTTATTCCAGTTCTAGGTTTTTTTTTATCATCATTTATTTTCTTCGTCAGTATCGCCGTCTGGATGGGGTCCCGTAAGTGGAAAGAATATTTCCTTGTGCCTGTTGTTATGCTTGGGGTTGTATATGTATTGTTTATTGTTTTACTGGGGCAAAGGATTACCAGCGGTTTTATAGTTTAGTCACCGAGACAGGCGATAGGGAGAAATTACAATGATACAAATAGATTCTTTTTTAGACGGAGTAAATCTACTCTTTAGTTGGCGAGTAATGCTTTTCATCCTGATCGGCATCATATACGGCGTGATCATGGGTGCCATACCGGGCATTTCGGCAACACTCGCGATTGGCTTGATGCTGGCGCCCTCAGCGTTCATGAGTCCCATGGAGGCGATCATCTTCTTGTCCTCCGTCTATACCAGTGCCGTATACGGCGGTGGTGTGACCGCAACCATTTTCAATATACCGGGTGCCCCTGGTGCTGTTGCGACAACATTCGACGGCTACCCTTTGACCAAGCAGGGGAAAAGTAACTATGTGCTAGGCATCGGCTTAATCAGTAGTTTCCTGGGGGTGCTGATCTCTTATGTCGTGATTTTGCTCTTCATGCAGCCGCTGGGCTTGTTCGTGCTGAAGTTTGGTCCGCCAGAAATGATGATGGTGGTATTGATTGCGCTGAGTATAATTGGATTGGTGGACGGAAAATTCGTTAAGAGTATGTTGGCGGGCACCTTCGGCCTCCTGATCGGAACGATTGGGGCGGGGCCACTAGGAGCGCCACGCGGCACTTTCGGTTTCCATCAGTTATATGACGGTATTCCTCTAGCACCAGCGGTAATCGGTTTGTTCGCGGTGTCAGAACTATTTTTCATCATTAAGCAAAAATCACTCGTGACCAGCGCCCCGCAAGATCTTCCTTCTTCGAAAGGGCCGGTGCTGTTCTTGAAAGAGATCTTCTCCGGTATTAAAGAAGGGCTCGTTAACTATGTTGTGTGTATCAAGTCGGGCATTATCGGTGTGCTTATTGGCCTATTGCCAGCGGCGGGAAGCTCGATTGCGTCATTAATCAGCTACAGCCAGGCGAAAGAAAGCGCGAAGGATTCGTCGATGTTCGGCAAGGGCGATCCGCGTGGCGTGGTGGCCTCAGAAACTGCCAATAACGCTTCTGAAGCGGGCGCCATGGCAACCACCTTGGCCTTTGGTATTCCCGGAGGCGGTGCCGCTGCGGTCCTGTTATCCGCCTTCCTAATGCATGGCATGATTCCGGGTCCTTACCTGGTCAGGGATTCGATGGATGTTGTCTATGCCTTATTGCTGTCCAATTTCTTACAGGCCTTTGTGCTGTTAATCGTTGGCGTAGTGTTTATCTACTACATCGCGAGGGTCGTCTATGTTCCCCTGAGAATATTGATACCGGCCATCTTTGTCATGACGGTGATTGGTACTTACTCAATCATTGGGAGCATGGCCTATCCCATTATCGCGTTGGTGTTGGGGTTGCTGGGATACTTCCTTAGAAAGCTTGAGTATCCCATCGTTTCCATTGTCTTGGGCTTGATTTTGGGAGGCATGGTCGAATCTGAGTTCTTTAAAATGTACCGCATGTATAGCGGCAACTGGGAAGAGGTGTTTACACGGCCTATTTTCGGCGTACTGGTCGCCTGCGTACTTGCTATTTGGCTCTATACGTTAATCAAAAAAGTAAAGGAAAGTAAAAGACATGAGCGAAAGTTTGTTAACTGAAGAGTATTTGATAGCGGGTAACGAGCTACTGGATTCCGTGAGCGTTTCACAAAAGGATGCTGAGATTATAATGGCGTCGCTTCTTGACGCTGACTTGAAGGGGATCAATACCCATGGAGTGTTTAGGCTACCCCGTTATATGGAGCAGCTGAGCAACGGTCACATTACTGCCAAACCTGAGATCAAAGCGGTTCGCTCCAATGCCATTATGGAGGTACTGGATGGCGATCATGGACCCGGCTCTGTAGTGGCAAAAGAGGCCATGGAGCGTGCGCTACAAAAAAGCCGCCAATTGGGAGTTGGAGTTACTGCTGTTCGCAATGGCAATCATTTTGGGGTGGCCGCCTATTATGCCGAAATGGCAGCTATGGAAGGAAAAGTGGGTATCGTTCTAACCAATAGCTCACCCGCGATTGCGCCGACAGGCAGCATTAAGCGGTTGATTGGCAACAACCCTTGGTCAATTTCAGTACCACATACGCCGCATCCTATCACTCTGGATATGGCTAATAGCATCTCATCCAAGGGCAAGCTGCGCGTCGCGATGCAGAAAGGTGAAAAGATTCCATACGGCTGGGCACTCGATAGCGAGGGGAACCCTACAGACGATCCACAAAAAGCGCTGGAAGGGATAGTTCTGCCGATTGGTGACTACAAGGGGTATGGCATCGCCCTTATGGTTGAAATCCTTTCGGGCGTCCTGACGGGATCGGACTTTAGTGAAAGCATGGTCGATCACGATGCCAATGCGAAGCGCAACGTCGGCCATCTCTTCATTGTCTTGGACGTGGCGCAGCTAATGTCACTTGACGAGTATAAACAGCGTCTGACCATCCTGACGTCAGCGATACATTCGGCACCACGTATTCCGGGAAAGCACGTTTATTTGCCTGGTGAAATTGAATGGGAAACGAAGCAGGGTCAGCGAGAAGGTGAGGTTAGAGTCCCGCAAAAAACCGTTCAGAGCTTCATCGATCTGTGTGAGCGCTACGGCGTGACGCCCCCAGCCGTGCGGCGCGAGACCGCGTAATAACGAAACAGGAAGAATACTATGGACGAAATTCGCGCAGTCTCGACTTCAGGTATCTTAGGGTATGGGTTTCCAGAAGAGTCGCTGCAACGCTGCATGGAGCTACAACCTCACTTCATCGCCTGCGATGGAGGGTCTTCTGATGCAGGGCCTCATTATCTGGGCAGTGAAGAATCCTTCGTCTCGCGTGAAGCGGTAAAGCGCGATCTTAGACTGATCATCAACGCGGCCCGTAAACACGACATCCCGGTCATTGTCGGGTCAGCGGGGGGTTCAGGATGCAATAAGGGCGTTGACGATTTTAGGCAGATCATCGCTGAGTTAGCGCATGAGCACGGGCATACACTGAACGTCGCCTGGATCTATAGCGAGCCGGATCGTGAGCTGCTGGCAGAAAAGCTGAAAGAAGGCAAGCTACGCCCCCTTGGAAAGCATGGTGAGCTATCCCATGAGAAGCTTAACGAGATGCATCGTATTGTTGGCATGATGGGGCCGGATCCTATTATTGAAGCGCTGGAAAATGGTGCGGATATTGTTATCGCGGGTCGCGCTACGGATGCATCGGTCTTTGCTGCCTATCCCTTATGGAAGGGAATGAACCCAGATACGGCCTGGCATGCGGCAAAAATTATCGAGTGCGGTGCCGCTACCGCCTTCCCCAAGAGCCATGATTGCATTATGGCGAAAATCAGACACGATCATTTCGTGCTTGAAACCCCCAATCCGAACAAGACGCTGCCATGGAAGAACGTCGTGGCACACAACATGTACGAAAATATTAGTCCATTTCACCTGTATGAGCCGGGTGGGATGCTTGACACGAGCAAGGCTGAATATACGCAGGTCGATGATAAAACGGTCAAGGTCTCAGGGTCCCAATTTGTCGCTCAGGACGCTTACACGATAAAGCTGGAGGGCGTCGAAGCGGTCGGGTACCGGAGCTTCTGCCTGGCCGGTATCAGAGATCCGATACTGATTGAGCAACTTGATCCCTACTTGGCATTTATCGAGACGGAGCTGGCCAAGAAGATTGCGGCGATAGATCCGGATATCACCCCAGAGGATTATAGCCTGACTGTCCGGCGCTATGGCATCGATGGGGTGCTTGGACCGCTGGAGTTCGTCGAGGCACGTCCTCATGAAGTGGCTTTGTTAATTGACCTGGTCGCGGATACCCCGGCACGTTCTAAGGCATTTCTGGCCGCAGCACGTACGCTCGTTCTACATAGCCATTTTGAGGGGCGCTTAACCACTTCGGGAAATGTCGCATTTCCCTTTTCGCCCCCCGATGTATACGTAGGGCCTGTCTATCAATTCTGCCTGTATCACGTCGTGGAGCTTGATCATCCCATGGAACTCTACCGCGTCAATCTGGATAGCGTCGGAGATGCACATGCCTAAGTTAAAAGACGTTGCACATATTTTTAGAAGCAAGAATGCAGGCCCGTTCTATATAACTATCGACATTATTTTCCATGAAGATGCGTCGTATAAGGCATTCTTAAAAAGCGGCTGGCTCACTCAGGAGCGAGTATCTGGGCTGTACCAGTGCAATCGTGAAGACGTTGAGATTTATCCTTATGACCTGGTTGGCGCGATCAAGATCAGTTTTCCGCGCCGAGAGGCCTCGGGTAATGTCGGCGACTCGGATCTCTTTGGCGCCCAGCAGCATGTGCCATTACTTGAACAATGGGTCGAGTGGTAATAACTGCGGCGCAGTTAGGGTGACTGATCTTCTGATTAACTATAGAGAGGCAATTAAACACTATGAAGACAGTAATTCTTGACGACTGGGAAGGCCACATGCAGCAGCATCCTGCCCTGTCGCGCTTACGTGATTTCTCAGAGGTGATGGTTTATGACGACAAGCCCACCTTTGACGCCTTGGTGAAGCGCCTTGAGGGGGTCGATGCGATTATCCCTATTAGGGAACGAACCCATATTAACCGTGACCTTGTCGCGGCCTTACCCGATCTAAAGCTAATTGCCCAAACCGGTACCGGTCTCGCACATATTGATAAGGATGCCGTGGCGGAAGCGGGAATCTCGATTGCGACTACGCCGGGTGGCTCTGCGTCTGCGGTGACCGAACTGACGTTTGCTTTTTTACTGAATCTCACCAAACGAGTCGCTGAGGTGGATCGCCGGATGTCAGCCGGGGAGTGGCCGGAAATCATTACTAGCAACCTGCAAGGAAAAACCCTTGGCCTGATCGGCCTCGGCAAGATTGGCTGTTCCGTTGCGAAGATGGCACAGGCTTTTGGCATGCGCGTGATTGCCTGGGGACCCAGGTTGACCAAGGAGCGGGCAGATCGTGAGGGGGTCGAGTACATATCGTTGGAAGGCCTGCTCACTGAAGCTGATGCAGTCAGTATTCATGTAAGGCTTGTACCCGAAACCGAGGTATTACTGACCGCTGAGCATTTCGATCTGATGAAACCTAGCGCGATCCTAATCAATACGTCGCGTGGACGCATTATTGACGAAGCAGCCCTCATCGATGCCTTGCAGCGTAAGAAGATCGGCGGGGCAGGACTCGATGTTTTCTGCGAGGAGCCTCTGCCGCAGGATAATGTCTTTGCGTCGCTGGATAATATTATGATGACGCCTCATATGGCTTGGAAAACTGAAGAAACTTTCTCAAGTTTTCTTACCGGATCGATTGATAACATTCATGCGTTTTTTGTGGGAAAAGAGCCAGAAAACATCGTCAATAACCCCAACAAAAAGGAGAAAAAATAACATGGAGAAGATAACCCAAGCTGTGCGAGAAGCTATCGCCCCAACGGGGCACTTACGTGTGGCGATTAATTATGGCAATCCGGTGATCGCCCAACAGGGAGAGGACGGCACCCCGCAAGGCGTCTCGGCTGACCTGGCCTATGCCTTCGCCAAGCGGCTCGATCTGCCTATCCGCTTTGTGCCTTTCAATGCGGCGGGCAAAGTCGTTGCAGCACTTGACGAAGAGGCATGGGATCTGGCGTTTTTGGCACGGGATCCGTTGCGTGGCGAAAAAATTAAATTCTCATCTCCCTACGTCATTATCGAGGGGACGTATCTGGTACCCAATACGTCAGTATTTACCCAGGTAGATGAGCTGGATCGCGATGGGGTACGAATCGCAGTGGGGGAAGGGGCTGCGTATGATCTCTTCTTGACCCGTAGCCTGACCCAGGCGGAGCTAGTAAGAGCGTCCACCTCATCGGGTGCTGTTGATTTGTTTGTCGAGCGCGGCCTGAACGCTGCCGCGGGGGTACGCCAGCCCTTGGAGCGGTATGCCGAATCGCACCTAGACTATCGCGTCTTACCAGGACACTTTACGGTCATTGAGCAGGCAATGGCCATGCCGCGTGGGCGTAAGTCGGTTGCGGCGTATATGGATGATTTCATCACCGAAATGAAACGTAGCGGCTTCGTCGCCAAGGCGTTGGCTAACAGTCAACAGACGGATGCTAAGGTCACACCGTAATTGTCCCTCAATGCCTCCTCGCCAAGTAAGATTAACATGACCGAAGACAAGGCCCGTAGTGTGTGCAAGACGCTTCTTATCGGGGCCTTGGGCGGGGCTGTTTTCCAGCTACTCGGATTGCCTCTGGCTTGGATGATTGGGCCGCTTGCCGCTAATCTCTTGGCCTCGTTTGCCGGATGCCGTGTCGAGATGCCGGGGCGCTTGCGCGAAATAGCCCTCGGCATCATGGGGCTGATGCTAGGAAGCCAGGTGACGCCCGAATTGGCAACGCGTGTGGTGGACTGGCCTTTATCGCTTGTGCTCCTGCTGGTTGGCGTGGCGGTGTCGACGGGTATCGTCACGCTCTGGTATCGCCGCTGTGGTTTCGATTCGACGAGTGCGGTATTTTCGGCGTTGCCGGGTGCCATGGGGGCGACGGTATTACTCGCCGATAAGTTGGGTGCTGATTCTCGACGCGTGGCTATTTCTCAGTCGCTACGTATCGTGCTGGTGCTTTTGCTGTTGCCACCATTATTTGTTCTATATGAAGGTGGAGAGGTAGTGGCGTCGGGCAAGGTGGCTGAAGCTGCCTGGCAGGATGCATGGCTACTCCCAGCGCTGTTCATCATCGTGCCGCTAGGCAGGTTCTTGAAGTTACCGGTACCATCACTTCTGGCACCACTGATAATAGGTTCGGCATTGTCTATTGCGGGGATTGCCAGTTTGCAGGTGCCGGATTGGGGAATGTCGCTTGTACTTCTGGTACTAGGAAGCTTCATTGGCACCCGCTTTTCGGGCATCTCATTCAAGTATTTGATTAAATTTTCGTTTCATTCGATAGTTGCCACCGTCCTCGCAGTTCTTGTCTTGGCGGTTTTTGCCGAGATAATTCACCAGCTGGTGGGAGTGCCGCGAGATGTAGCCATGCTTGCGATGGCGCCGGGAGGGATGACGGAGATGGCAGCGCTAGCGGTCGCGCTAGATATCGATCCACTCTTTGTAACTTTTCACCATTTGGTGCGCTTGGTGGTATTGATGCTGGTAGCACCGTTTATTGATAAGTGGATTCGTTCACAGGCACCGCGCCATGAATAGTTCAGTTAGCTTATAAGTCATTGATGGCCTGTTGACGTTTCTCGTTGAGATGGCCCATTGGTTTGCTCTTTGCGAAGCATGTTTCTATAGAGCGCTACATAATTTAAGCCGCCAGCGTATGGTAAGTGATCGGTTTGATACGGGGATGGCTGTGCTCGTTTAGTATACCCATTCGATACGTTTATTAGATTATAATGTTCTCGCTAGTATAATAAAGAGATCAGGGCTAAAGAATTTTGACATGATGCCGATAACCTATAGGCAGCAACAGCTTAAATGGTTATTGAAAAGTCGTGCTTGTAATTCTTAATTAATTTTGACAAGGCTTAAGCTATGAATGAAGAAGCTGGCAATTGGTACTATGCTGAGAATGGTAAGCAGATTGGACCTGTAACCTTTCAAGACCTGAAAGATCTCGCTTTAGGCGGGAAAGTTAATTCAGAAACCACAGTGTGGGATGGTGAGGGGGATTGGAAGCCAGCGAATAAAACCGCATTATTCGAGCTTTTCAGCAAGCCAACCGATATACCTCCGCCTCTTACAGGGTCTAACGTAGATAATACTTACGCGTGGCTGGTTGTTGCTGTGCCTATTATCGGAGCTATTATAGAATTTTTTGTTCTAGGGGTTCTAGGGAAGCGCTGATCAAATCGTGACTCACCGCCATAATGAGGTTCACTCAAATTTCAGTAAGATTTCTGGCCGAGTTGTACGACAGAATCATTAAATGTCCTGTTTTCAGGTTATAAAAGCCTTTTTGCGGCCGAAGTTCGGCCTTTAAGGCCTATATCACGCGCTTTGAGACGGATTTATCCTGCGAGCGAGTATAAGATTGCCCAGA
>Ga0307487_1002492_pt1 | contig 11707 bp, 10 predicted proteins | sample CBIW12metaG_FD_203665 | JGI IMG/M metagenome (GOLD analysis project Ga0307487, IMG submission 203665) | Sea-ice brine microbial communities from Beaufort Sea near Barrow, Alaska, United States - CBIW 1.2 | ecosystem: Environmental > Aquatic > Marine > Coastal | place: USA: Alaska | collected... | reverse complement strand
AGCAGGCTGACACAAAACACAATGGGAAGTTTAAACATACAGAATCCTTATTGCTGGGGCTCACGAAGATGGAGCTGATAATCGGTAACGCGGGCGTGAGGCGCCGTTGCGGTGAAATAACGGGTTTGACCGGTTAATAGCGAGACTTTTCGATAGCCCTCGCCAACGCCTTTTACGACCATGCCGTTGGGGTCAAACCAGGTCACTTTCCAGGCCAGGTCGCCGTTGGAGCGTGCCTCAATAGCGTATTGGATTTGCAACAGGGTTTCTCCGCCAGGCTGAGCAATGCGCTGGCTTAGCAGCTCTGTTACGGCCACAAAATAGTTTACTTCCGGGTCGATCTGAAGTTGCTCTCGGTCGATTGCAGCCGCTGTTTCGGCGGGTGGCTGAATAGCGCAACCGACCAATGCCAGTGCACAACTAAAGGCGATGATCTGTTTTTGAAATCTCATGGTTTGGGTTCTCATGGCTTGGCCCTGATTGAGTTCAGTGAGTGGCTGTCAGCAAATCCTTTCCCGACAATTGCACCGTTGATGCCGGGTTACGCCCTTGCAAATCAAGCGCGACGACACTGGCCGGGCCAGCCAAAGAGGGCCGTTTAACGTAAAGCAGAGTAAACGGCTGGTCAGGTATCACAATAGTACCCAAGGAATGGCCATTTGTGCTTGTTAGCGTTAGTTTACCACTCTCGGGGCGATCGATCCGAGCGGCCTGCCAGTGGTTAGGCAACGCCTGCCAGCTGCGTAAATCAGCCTGGGTAGTGGCAATGGTCAGCGCGGCAGCACCGAGCTGACCCCACACGCCAAACTTTTCTGCAGCTTCGTTCTGGATGACCGCTTTTATCACAGCAGACGACACTGCCCGTGCCAAAACACTGGGGAATCGCTCTTTCATTTCAGTGCGAATCACCGACCCCATATCCGATATACGCTCTGTTTGCACCGCAACATCAGCGCCGGCAAGCACGCCGAGACTCCCCGGAACAGCCGCGCGATTTCTGTATCTGGGCAGTGCAATGCCAAAGTAAGCAGGTGCCTGCTGGTTGCCATGAAATATAAGCAAAGGCACATCAATCCGGGTCTCTTCCAATACCGGGCCCAGACCATTTTCATAAACAACCCACACCTGTGGGGCCAGTTCAGCTTTCGACTGCTTACCAGCGGCCAATGCCTCGGCAAGTTCGGCATCGCGTTGCAGAACACCACTAGCGCTGTTCATCGCGGCAACACGCGTGAGGGACGTGGCGGCTTTCTCGTAATCGGCACGGCCAGCGGCGTTGGCCAGGAAGAACAGGCCATGCAAATAGGTGCTGGCAGGTACAATAAACTCGGGCAGCACCGACCACTCAGACTCTGCCTCATAGCGCTGCGACACCGCATTGCGCAGGCTTTGGTTATTCAGGCTGTTGCGAACCATGGCGGCCGTGTTCTGTCCGCTCTGCGCCTGCTGGTTCAGCGCCTCCCGCTGTTCGATGATTTCTTTACTGAAGTATTCGACCGCACGCCGTGTGCGATCATCCGCCCGATTAAACTCAACACGTGCAAATTCGTTATTGCCCTCAGCCAGAAACGCCAGGCCCTTGTAAGTGTTAACGAGAATCGCCTCCGACATCAACGCTTGATAATCGCGCTCGGAGTCGTTCACCATCAACGCCATAAAAGCTGTGGAAGACTTTTCCAAAATATTGGCCAGGTCGAGGTTCTTCATACCCTCTTCAGCCAAATCATAGGTTTTGGTGGCCTCTTGATAGCGGCCCAACAAACGGTACAGCTCGGCCTGATGCAACAAATCCAGCAAATGCTCATCGGTATCTACAGCCTTACCTTTGGCGGTTTTAAAACTCACCGTTTGCAACGCAAGGTCATAATTGCCTACCGCGTAAGCATCATTAAAAGCGTCCATCTGATTTTTTTGCTGGAACGAAGAACACCCCGCCATCAGCGTTGCTAGAAGAGCGGCCACCAAAAAACGAAACACAACTTCCACTCAAACACTCCCTGAGCTCAAAAGTTGCGGCCAGGGCCGCCCGATTTTGCCTATACTGATACTATTCTTAATATCATCATACGGCGGAATTCTGCTCCACACGTCAAAAACCAATCGCAAAAGGCAAGATTATGGATCATGAATTCTGGCATGCCCGCTGGGAACGCAAAGAGATCGGATTCCACCAGGAGTCGGTCAATCACTATTTACACGAGCACTGGCCAGACCTGACAGGGCCGGAAAAAAGTCAGATTCTGGTACCGCTGTGCGGTAAATCCCATGATCTGTGGTGGCTTCACGATCGCGGCCACCCCATTCTGGGCGTAGAACTCAGCAGCATTGCCTGCAAAGATTTTTTTGAAGAAGCCGGCGAAAAAGCAATGGTGACACCCGGTTCGCCGTTTACCCGCTTCTGCCATGACGACACCCTCGAATTGTGGTGCGGTGACTTTTTTCAGCTATCCCCTGCGGACGTAGAAAACGTACGCTGGGTATACGACCGCGCCGCGCTAATCGCCCTGCCACCGTCTATGCGCCAGCGCTATGCCAGCCACCTGAGTGCCATCTTGCCTGAAGGCTGCGGCATGTTGCTGATTACCCTGGATTACGACGGCAGTGAAATGACCGGGCCGCCGTTCAACGTGACTGACACCGAGGTGTACGAACTGTTCTGCGATGACTTTGCCGTTGAGCGCCTGCGCCAGGATAACATGTCAAAAGACGACCCCTTCGCCAAACGCAAAGGCCTGGGTGGCGCCACAGAAAGTGTGTTCCGGCTACACAAACGCTAATTGGGCGAATTTATCGTTTTGGCCACGGAACCGCTACCGTTAAGCCACTGTCCAAACCGGCAAAGGTAAACTAAGCTTCCGATAAGTAGGCCAAAAACGAAAAATAACCCTATAACTAGCCATAGCACGCACGTTGAGCTGCGGGCAATCCGGCCCAAGCGGGCGGCAACAACACACTGATAAGGAATACGCGTTACGAACGGCTAAACCATTGCAAGAGAGGGGCATCCATGAGCATTCTGCAACAGTACAAAAACCGTTATGAAAGGACTCAAGAAGAAGAGTTTTCTCTAGAGGAATACTTGGAGATCTGCAAAAACGACCCCGGCGCTTATGCCAGCGCTTCCGAGCGTTTATTGCTGGCCATTGGCGAACCCGAACTGATAGACACCTCACGTGATACCCGGCTGTCGCGTATCTTTTCCAACAAAGTGATCAAACGTTACCCGGAATTTTCCGAATTCTACGGTATGGAAGAAGCGGTGGAAAACATCGTGTCTTTCTTCCGCCATGCAGCCCAAGGGCTAGAGGAAAAGAAACAGATTTTATACCTGCTGGGCCCGGTGGGCGGTGGTAAATCGTCACTGGCGGAAAAGCTCAAATCCCTAGTGCAAAAGGTGCCATTTTACGCCATCAAGGGTTCCCCGGTGAACGAGTCACCACTGGGTTTGTTTGATCCAGCTGAAGACACCGAAATTCTGCACGAAGAATACGGCATCCCCCCGCGTTATCTAAAAAGCATTATGTCGCCTTGGGCCGTGAAGCGCCTGCACGAATTTGGCGGCGACGTCAGCCAGTTCCGGGTGGTGAAACGTTATCCGTCCATTCTGGACCAGATAGGCGTATCCAAAACCGAACCGGGTGACGACAACAACCAGGATATTTCCGCCCTGGTGGGCAAAGTGAATATCCGCATGCTGGAAGACTATTCCCAGGATGACCCAGACGCATACAGTTTCAGCGGCGGCCTGTGCAAAGCCAACCAGGGCTTGCTTGAATTTGTAGAGATGTTCAAGGCGCCTATCAAAGTTCTGCACCCCCTGCTGACCGCCACCCAAGAAGGAAATTACAACACCACCGAAGGCATGGGTTCTGTGCCCTTTGATGGCGTTATCCTGGCTCACTCTAACGAATCCGAGTGGCAAACCTTTCGCAACAACAAACACAACGAGGCCTTTTTGGACCGTGTGTACATTGTGAAAGTGCCCTACTGCGTGCGGGTAACTGAAGAGGTTGACATCTATCGCAAGCTGCTGGAACACAGTTCCCTGGCGGGTGCGCCCTGCGCGCCGGACACCCTGGACATGCTGGCCCAGTTCTCTGTGCTGTCACGCATAAAAGACCCGGACAATTCCAGTATTTTCTCGAAAATGCGGGTCTACGATGGCCAAAACATCAAAGACACCGATCCCAAAGCCAAATCGATTCAGGAATACCGCGATGCAGCCGGTGTAAATGAAGGCATGGATGGCCTGTCCACCCGGTTCGCCTTTAAAATTCTGTCGAAAGTGTTCAACTTCGACACCAATGAAGTGGCCGCTAACCCGGTGCATTTGCTGTATGTGATTGAAAAGCAGATTGAGCAGGAACAGTTCCAGCCCGAAATTCAGGAGCGCTACCTGCGCTACATCAAGGAATTCCTGGCGCCCCACTACGTGCAGTTTATTGGTAAAGAAATTCAGACTGCGTATCTGGAAAGCTACAGCGAATACGGCCAGAACCTGTTCGACCGCTACGTCACCTATGCGGACCTGTGGATTCAAGACCAGGAATTCCGCGACCCGGATACCGGGGAAATTCTGGACAGGGCTTCTATTAACGAAGAACTGGAGAAAATCGAGAAGCCGGCGGGCATCAGCAACCCCAAAGATTTCCGCAACGAGGTGGTCAACTTTGTGCTGCGGGCCCGTGCCAATAACCAGGGCGACAACCCTTCCTGGCTGAGCTATGAAAAGCTTCGCAGCGTGATCGAGAAGAAAATGTTCTCGAACACCGAAGACCTGCTGCCGGTGATTTCATTCAACCCCAAAGCCAGTAACGAAGACCAGAAAAAGCACAAGCAGTTCGTCGACCGGATGATAGACCGCGGTTATACCGAGAAACAGGTGCGGTTGCTGGCCGAGTGGTACCTGCGGGTTCGCAAATCCCATTAACCGATAGCGGATGCACTGTATAGCGCACTTTAATGGCGCACTGTATAGCGCACTTTATAGAGGGAAGCGTTATGGGAAGCACCCACATTATTGACCGACGCCTGAACGGTAAAAACAAAAGTGCAGTGAATCGGGAACGATTCCTGCGCCGTTACCGCCATCATATAAAGAAGGCAGTGGCTGAAGCGGTGAAAAAGCGCTCCATTACCGATGTGGAGCACGGGGAAAGCGTGAGCATTCCCAACCGCGACATTCAGGAGCCGATTTTTCACCACGGCCAGGGCGGGCGCCAAGAAGTGGTGCACCCCGGCAACCAAGAGTTTCTGGCGGGCGACACCCTTCCCAAACCGCCCGACGGTGGCGGACAGGGGCAAGGCAATGGCCAGGCCAGCCAAGATGGCGAGGGGATGGATGAATTCGCCTTTCAGATTACCCAGGAAGAGTTTCTGAACTTCCTGTTTGACGATTTGGCGCTGCCCAATCTGGTGCGCAAACGCCTGAAAGACACCGAGTCGTTCAAATACGTGCGTTCTGGCTTTAGCACCCAAGGGGTGCCCGCCAAGCTGGATGTTATTCGTTCTCTACGCGGTGCCCACGCTCGACGCCTGGGCTTAAGTGGAGCCCGCCGACATAAAATCCGCGAACTGGAAGAGCAGCTCGCAGCACTGAAAGTCGCGCCGGATGATCTGGACGCTGCGTTCAACCACGCCGACCAGATTCAGGTTCTGGAAGAAGAGATTGCTCGACTGAAAGCCAACGTCAAACGCATTCCGTTTATTGACGAAATCGACTTGCGCTACCGCCAGCACCTGAAGCAACCGCAACCGGCCACCAGCGCGGTGATGTTTTGCCTGATGGACGTATCAGGCTCTATGACTCAAACCCACAAAGACATCGCTAAACGCTTCTTTATTTTGCTGTATCTGTTCTTGCAGAAGAACTACAAAAAAATCGACGTGGTGTTTATTCGCCACCACACCAGCGCCAAAGAGGTAAACGAGGAAGAGTTTTTCTATTCGCGGGAAACCGGCGGAACCATTGTGTCCAGCGCCCTGAAGTTGATGCAGAAGATTATTGAAACCCGTTATTCACCGGCTGAGTGGAACATTTACGCTGCCCAGGCATCCGACGGCGACAACTGGAATGACGACTCCCCGGTGTGCAGCAAACTGTTAACAGACCGGCTGCTTCCGCTGGTGCAGTATTTCGCTTACATCGAGATTACGCCCCAGAACCACCAGATGCTCTGGTACGAATACGAGAAGATTCTGGCGTGCTTTCCGCACGCGTTCGCGATGCAGCAAATTGCCGATGCCAGCGATATTTACCCGGTCTTCCGCCGGCTGTTCGAGAGGAAAGCCGCATGAGTGAACACGACGACCGCGCACCGCGCGTTGACAGCCCGCCCGAACCGCCCAAAGCGGTAAACGTGCGGGAGCCGATTTCGACCGGGTCAGAATGGACATTTGACCTGATCCAGCGCTACGACGAAGAAATCGCAAAATGTGCAGCTGAATTCGGCCTGGACACCTACCCCAATCAGGTAGAGGTGATCAGCGCCGAACAGATGATGGACGCTTACAGCTCTGTGGGCATGCCGGTAGGCTACAACCACTGGTCGTTCGGCAAGCAGTTCCTCAATACCTCAAAAGGTTACCAGCGCGGGCAAATGGGGCTGGCCTATGAAATCGTCATCAACTCAGACCCGTGTATTGCCTACCTGATGGAAGAGAACACCCTGCCGATGCAAGCGTTGGTGATTGCCCACGCCTGCTATGGCCACAACTCTTTCTTTAAAGGCAACTACCTGTTTCGCACCTGGACCGACGCCAGCGCGATTATTGATTACCTGGTATTTGCCCGCCATTACATCGCTGAATGCGAGGAACGCCATGGTGTAGATGCGGTAGAAGAAGTGCTGGACTCTTGCCACGCGCTGATGAACTACGGGGTAGATCGCTACAAGCGGCCCTCACCCATTTCCGCCGGCGAGGAAAAGTTGCGCCAGACCGAACGCGAAGAATATCAGCAACGCCGCATCAACGATTTGTGGCGCACCATTCCCCTGCCCACCGATGACAGCGATCCCGAAAGTAAAAAAAAGCGTTTTCCGGAAGAGCCCCAGGAAAACATTCTGTACTTCATTGAAAAAAACGCGCCTCTGCTGGAAACCTGGCAGCGGGAAATTATTCGCATTGTGCGCAAACTGGGCCAGTATTTTTATCCACAGCGGCAAACCCAGGTGATGAACGAAGGCTGGGCGACTTTCTGGCACTACACCCTGATTCACGCGCTGTACGACAAAGGGCTGGTGACCGACGGTTTTATGCTGGAACTGCTGGCTAGCCATACTGCGGTGGTGTACCAACCGCCGTTCAACAGCCGTTATTATTCCGGCATAAACCCCTACACCCTGGGGTTTGCAATCTTCACCGACTTGCGCAGACTTTGTGAGCAGCCCACAGACGAAGACCGCGAATGGTTCCCGGACATTGCCGGCTCCGATTGGCGGGAAACCCTGCATTTCGCCATGAAAAACTTCAAAGACGAGAGTTTCATCCAGCAGTTTCTGTCGCCCAAGGTGATGCGCGATTTAAAACTGTTTGCCATTGAAAACGACGACGAAGAAGACGTCTACCTGGTGACCGCCATTCACGATGAAACCGGATACCGCACACTGCGTGAAAAGTTGGCGCGGCAATACAACCTGAGCAGTCGCGAGCCGGATATTCAGGTGTGGAATGTGGACTTGCGTGGCGACCGCTCGCTGACCCTGCGCCACATTGTGAATGAACGTCGGCCGTTAGCGGACGATAGCGAAGAAGTGCTGCGCCACATACACCGGCTGTGGGGCTTTGATGTGCACCTGCAAAGCGTCAGTGACGGCAAGGTGGTGACGGAGTATCAGTGCCCTTCGGCAACAGAAAATGCTTGATGCTTGATGATTGCAACGTTGGGCCTTGTTAGACCGCCGGCGGTAACGGCAGCAATACCTGCGCGCACAAACCGCCGCCGGTGCGGTCACCCAGTTGCAGCTTTCCCTCGTGCAGCGCAACCAGCTCACTGACAATAGACAGCCCAAGGCCCGAGCCGGGCTTGGATTGGTCTAGCCGTCCGCCCCGGCTTAACGCTTGCTGGCGGGATTCCGGCGACATGCCGGGACCGTCATCGGTCACGCTGATCAGCAACTCACTGTTTTTAATGCTTGCCTCCAACACCACTGAACTTACCGCCCAATTAACGGCATTTTCCAGAAGATTGCCGACAATTTCCTGCAAATCCTGAGCGTCCATCCGTGCTTGCAGGTTTTTGGGCAGGCGTTCTTCAAATACCAAGCCCCGCCGCACCGCCAGCCTATCAATGCCGTCAACCACCGGTTTGAGCACAGCATTTAGCTTCCGCTCTACGCCCAACGCCACCGGCCCGGCTGCAGAGGCCCGCGCCAGGTGATGACGCACGGCGTCATCCAGCCGCTTCAATTCCGCCTGCATGGTCTGTTGCTGTTCTTGCGGCAGGCGCTCCGCCAAGGTGGTCAGCACAGCCACCGGTGTTTTCAACGCGTGGGCCAGATTACCGGCTGCGGTTCGGCCGCGCTCAATCAAGCGCCCGTCCCGTTCCAATACGGTATTAATGGCCCCGGCAAGACGCGCCAGCTCTTTCGGCAGATCGGTTTCGACCGACGCCTGTCGGCCCTGTTCTACCGCTCTCAGGCTTTTTTCTACCCGTCGCAAGGGCTCCAGGCCCCAGCGAAATTGCAACGCAATCAACCCGACCAGCAAGCTTCCCAAGGTGGCCAGCGACAACCAGAGCAGGGTTTGAAAGCTGGCGATTTGGGCCTCTACTTCGGTCAGATCCGCTGCCACCTGCACATGCAGTGCGTCGCTCAGGTTTGGCAAACGGATGTCACGCTCCAGCACTCGCAGCGATTGCTCTCTGGGGCCCGCCATAGTGCGAAATGTCAGGCCTGGGCGCTTCGAAACCGCCAGCCTCTGATCCCACAAAGAACGGGATGCCAGCACCCGTTCGCCGTCATCGCGAACCTGCCAGTACCAGCCGGAGAACACGCTGTCGAAGCGCGAGTCGCCCAGCGCACGGCTAACAACCAGGGCATCTGTGCGCGGGTCATAACTCACACCGGCCAACACCACGTTCAACAACGACTCCAGCCGCTTGTCAAAGGCGGTATTCACTGCCTCACGGAAATTCCACGATAGCAACCCACCTGCAACCGGTAGTACCAGCAGCACCATAATCAGTGCTGATACCAACATCCGCGTAGCAATGGGGAGCCGCCGCAGGCGCGCAGTCATCACCGGGCCTGGGCGCCTGCAATCATGCGGTAGCCCTGCCCGCGCAGGGTTTCAATACTGTGGCTGCCAAGCTTGCGGCGCAGGCGGCTTACCTGCACATCAATCACGTTGGAGTCTGGTTCCGCGTCGCCATCATACACATGCTCGGTGAGCTCAGAGCGACTGACCACCCGGGGTGCCGCATGCACAAGATGGGACAGCAGGCGGAATTCTTGCGCGGTTAATGTCACCGGCATTCCGGCGCGAGTGACTTGGGCGCTGTGGGTGTCCAGGGAAATATCACCCACACGGATAACCGGATGCGCATGGCCATGCGCTCGGCGTACCAGTGCGCGTAGACGGAACAGAATTTCGGCCGTTTCAAAAGGCTTGGTCACATAGTCATCGGCGCCGGCAGAGAAACCCGCCGCTTTGTCTGACCATCGATCCCGTGCCGTCAAAATCAGCACCGGCAGCTCAATGCCGCGATCACGCCAGGCCGACAGCCATTGGGTGCCGTTACCGTCAGGCAAACCCAAATCCAGAATGATCGCGTCATAGCGTTCTGTGCTGACCAGAAAGTCTGCACTGCGACCGTCACCGGCTACCTCTACCAACACCCCGGCATTGTCCAGCGCCAGCGTCAGCCCGCTCGCCAAGGCTTCATCATCTTCTACCAGTAATACCTTCATTTTTTACGCTTCATTGCGTTGATGTTGCTGCCTTCTATACCAATAAGCTCACCCGTCGCTGCATCTATCTCAAATTCTACAACTTGGCCCTCAGAGCCCAAAAGTTCAATTTCGTATATCTGCCGGCCGCGTTTTTGTTCGTAATCTACGTCTACAACCTGCCCTACCCAGTCTTTTGCCAGGCTGTCCAGAATGTCGCTCAGGGGCTTTATTCGGCCAGCCTGTACTTCTTTATAGAGTTTGCGCCAGTCGTCATCGGCAATGGCCGGCTGCGGCGCAAGCAAAAGCAACACTACCAGCAGTGCGAGAAAGCTCGCAAGCAGCAGTGCCGGAGTTACAACCAGCAACTTCAACAGGTATCCGGGTAGTTTCTTCATAACTCTATTCTGGCAGAGCCAACATGAACGAACCATGAACAAAACGCTCATCATGCTGTAAGTCGGCTTCACCTAGGATGCTCTCAACGTCATCACACAGCCCTTTGAATCTCTAAAGCGCAACAGCCACAACGAGTGACGCATTTGAACGATTTTAACAGCCGAATCATTCAGGAGTACGATTATGAAAATGTCCAAGAAAACCATCATCAGCACCGCCGTTGCATCCACGCTGGTAGCAAGCCTTGCGGCCGCATCCCTGGCCCAGGCAGCCGGCACGGTCGACGAAGCAAAACGTGCCGTTCAGATTGGCACCGAGTATGGCATTACTCACTTCCACAGCATTGAACTGGACGACGACTTCGGCCTTGCCGACAGCCGCATTGAGCTCGAAGGCTGGGTAGAATCCGAGTGGTATGTAGAGTTGGACGTGAACACAGACGGCAGCATCCAGAAAGAGCAGCGCCGCAAACGCAACGACGGCCCCTGGGGCATGTCATCAGAGCAGGCTTTGAGCTACATCGATGCCAGCGTAAATGAAGGCATGCAGCAAATTGGAGAAATCTCCGCCGACTCCCGTGGCAACATCGAAGTGGACGGCAACAACGCCAATGGCCAAGAACTGGAAATTGATTACCGCAACGACAGCATGGCCCCGCGCAAAGTGGAGATAGACGACCGCAGCTAAGTAAAAAACCACTGCTATCGGGGCTTAAGCGCCGATAGCAGTCTTACCGTTTCTACAGAATTTTCTTGTGTCAGCATTCGTTTATCGTGACATTACCTCATATACTGACAGATCAGGGCTCACCGCCCTTTTTCATGTTCCATATACAGTAGGGGTTAACAAGGAATGAAACGCCTGGCAACATTGGACGCGTCTTGGCTAGCGGTTGAGTCTGACGATACCCCCATGCACGTGGGCAACTTGCAGATTTTCAGCCTGCCCGAAAACGCCCCTGCTACCTTCACGGGAGACCTGGTCAAAAGCATGAAGCAGGCCGGTAATGTTGAGCTCCCCTGGGGCTGCAAGCTGGTATGGCCAAGCTTTCTGGGCCGCGTTCTGGCGCCCACCTGGAAGCACGACAAGCACATTGATCTGGATTACCACGTACGCCACTCGGCCCTGCCGAAACCCGGCGGTGAACGCGAACTGGGGGTACTGGTATCGCGCCTGCATTCCAATCCACTGGACCTGTCGCGGCCGCTGTGGGAATGCCACATGATCGAAGGGCTGGAACACAACCGTTTTGCCCTGTACACAAAGATGCACCACTGCATGATTGACGGCATCAGCGGCGTGCGCCTGATGCAAAGGGTGCTGAGCAAATCCCCCGACGAGCGCGACATGCTGCCACCCTGGTCAGTACGCCCGGAAAGCCGGCGCGGCAACAAAACCGACAGCGAAGCCAGCGTGCC
>Ga0307487_1002489_pt1 | contig 11717 bp, 8 predicted proteins | sample CBIW12metaG_FD_203665 | JGI IMG/M metagenome (GOLD analysis project Ga0307487, IMG submission 203665) | Sea-ice brine microbial communities from Beaufort Sea near Barrow, Alaska, United States - CBIW 1.2 | ecosystem: Environmental > Aquatic > Marine > Coastal | place: USA: Alaska | collected... | reverse complement strand
TTTTTTGATTGTGATTATGCGAAGGATATATTCCACTGTAAAAACAAAGGTTATTACCCATTCCGCAAAATGGAATTCCCGGTAATACTTTATACTTAATCCGGCAATGCTTTCCAACATTACCAGTACAATGCTTAAAATAATAACAATGAGCAGGATAATATCAAACAATTTCCCCGTAGGGGTATCTGCTTCATAAATTATTTTATGAAGAGAGAATTTCCAATTTGATGTGTCTTTTTTCAAATTTTAAAAACTATAGGTATAAAGTTAGATAATTTCCCGGATTACTATTAAAGATTGTGTTTGAACCTTTATAATTTCACTAAAAAATTCTTTTAAATACGGATAATAGGCAGAGGAATAAAGAGCTTTGTTGAATGATAATTTGCAGTATACATCCAGATTCGTCTCATTATTTTGTCGAATAAAAAACCGTAAATTACCACCACTCTCCGGTAGGCCCAGTGATTTTTGTTCAGGGAATTCCTCAAATTTATAATTTTTGGGGATCTCTATATTTATGATATATGAATACGCATCTTTATATCCAAAATCTATAGGATAATGCCTGGATTCCAATTGAAAAGGATTGCTTTTAAAGAACCTGAAACTAAAGGGATTTAAAAAGATAGCATCATTGATCTTTTGGGTTTGGTTGTTCAGCTTATATTTTATGTGAAGGGCTTTTGAAATTTCCTTTTGATTTTTCAACGTGATCGCTCCGGACCCGGTGAAAGAACTGGGGTTAGTCAGCTCATTGAAGATCTCATCCTCGCGCAGCTTTTCAAGGTTATTTCTTGCTTGCAGGGCGTGATATCCGTTAAAAACATGTTTAGATATACCATTTGAAGTTCCATCTGCACTTACTTTTAAAGAATCCATCATTACCACGCGTGAAAAATCTGACGGTTCAATATCTATCCAGCTACTTTCATTGTCAAAATCAAGCAATCTTGCGTATTGATTTAGCCCACGGAAGGGGATCTCTCCAAAACCGATATTTTTTTCAGTAGCATCCAGAAAATATTTTTCACCTTCCACCTCAAGTTGTACCATTAAATAATTGAATTCACTTAAAACCGGATAGAGTTTGGTTGGGAAACCATTAGAACGTGTGGAAATCATCATGGGCAGGACCTTAAAGCCTTCTCTCTCGAAAATATTGTGCATCAAGATATTGATAGAGGAAACATTACCGGACTTTTCATTGATAACGTCCTTTAGGTTCATATCACTGTATATCTTATACTCGCCATTCCAGGTAAAATTTTCCTTTATAAAATCGAAGATATCTTTCGCTTTCGACAGATTGTTGGGTTTTTGCTGAAGGTTTTCCGGGAGAATATGTTTTACCAACCGTGTGCGGTTTAGCTGTCGACCTATGCTCTGATCGGTCTTTAGTTCGTGGTCTACATCACTCCAGGATTTGGTGTAATTTTTTACGATCCCATTCAGATTTGTTACCTGCATAAGTTCATATTCTATCCGGGCAACGAAATTGAATTTTGAAGTTAAATATGGTTCATCAATAAAAGCCGGGATATCTTTCATTGTATATTCTGAAAGGATACAATCACCGGGAGTTGCCGATACTATGGGCTTAAAACATCTCGGTTTTATTTTTGAAGTATTAACATCGAGGCTTAATTCGCCGACTTTCTTGATATTATAATTATAATTTGCCGGAATGCTGGTTTCATAACTACTGTAAAGCTTGGGAATATCATCCTGAAACCACCATGTTTTCAAATTAAAGAAAAATGGAGATTCTTTCTGGTAGGAGTAAACAAGAACAGCACCTGGGGAAATAGAAGGAAAGGTAAATTTTACAATATCATAATTTTCGTTTTTCTCGGTATATATATTGGATGCATCCAGCTTCATCCATTTTATTATACCGTTTTCATAAAAATAAGTAGTTGCTTCAAGTTTATGGATCTTTTCATTTCCCGATTTTGATTTAGACAACCTTATTTCAACATTGGCTTCATCATATCCCTCCTTATTAAGGATCTTGATCTTTGCTGAATAATCTGTAATCAGGTTGTAATTTCCTTCATCCTCAAACTGGGTAAAGCCTTTTTCAAAGATGTAAAAAGAATTGGCGGTTGAGTCGTTACTAAAAGTGGTGGCACGGAGGTCCTCCATAGAAACCTGAAGATTTTTTGTGTTATAAATTTCCTGCGCCTGGCTTGAAGAAAACCCTGTTAAAAGAAACAACAGTAAAAGTCTATTCATAGGTTCAGAGTTGAATGATCTTTAGCTTCCGGTTTTTCCTTAAATAACTTTGAATAATGTGCCTGGCATCCCGGTCATTCGTCATGGGAGTTATTATATTTCGAACAATATCGATATTATTTAGCTGATAATTCAAATTGAAATAACCAATTCCTATAAACACACCCTCTTCTACCAGCAATGCGCTTTTTTCATCTATCTCGCGCCCGCGGTCTATCACCAACATATTTTGATTGTTATAACTGTATATTTTAATTATTTCCAACACTTTTTTATTGTATTCTGAAGGTGATTCCTCGCCTATACAGGCTCCCTTACAGGTTTTTACACTATAGTTGAAGCAACTTCCCTTTCCGGCCTGCAATCCCGTTAAATGAAGGCAAAGCTGGGAAGAATCTACCATTGTATGCAACACGTTTTTTGCCTGTTTTAAACTGGTGAATGTGGTGATATTCTTTTTCCGGGCATCGGCTTTACCTATTTGTAAATTGATATATCCGTTTTCATCTGTGAACCGGTAAAGGGCATAGTTGAAAATGGATCTTTTTAATGCCTTGTTATATTTGGGTTTGTTCTGTTTTATTTCTTCATTTTCTTTTAAGAGGGCGATTAATTCATTTCCCGTAGATTCAAAACTTACCGAGGACACTTCTTTTTGGATCTCCTTGGCAATGCGTTGGTCGGTAGTAAAATGTTGACTCACCCTTTTTCTGATATTCCTGCTTTTTCCTATATAGATAATTTCCCCAGCTTTATTATGCAAATAATAAACCCCTGTAATTGAAGGCAGGTCATCCAGCATTTGAATTAATTTCGTGTCCATTCGCCCCGAAGGCTCATTCTTGACATTCTCTTTGAGAATGGTTTTATGAGAATCTTTTGTCAGTAGCATTTTAAACAATTTAATTGTCGCCAATGCATCTCCACTTGCCCGGTGCCTGTCGGTGACCGGAATTCCCAAAGCGCGTACCAATTTCCCCAAACTATAAGAAGGCTGTTCCGGAATCAAAATTTTCGAGAGTTCTACCGTACACAGGGTTTTTCTCTCAAAATCAAATCCCAGCCTGCGAAATTCCATGCGTAATATACGATGGTCAAATTGTGCGTTATGGGCAACCACAATGCAATCACTTGTAATTTCAACAACGCGCCGTGCGATCTCGTAAAATTTGGGGGCATTGCGCAGCATTTCGTTATTAATGCCCGTAAGGCCAATAACAAAGGGTTGAATGGGCTGTTCCGGATTCACCAGACTTATAAATTGATCTACTACCTTTTGTCCATCAAATTTATAAATGGCAATTTCGGTAATACCTTCTTCATTGTATTTTCCTCCTGTTGTTTCTATGTCCAATATTGCGTACATAACTCCCTAACCCCTTATGGGGGAATTTTTCTTGTTTAACATCCTATTCATTCTATATGAACTCATTTTCATTTTATATTTTTAAATTCCTCCAAAGGAGGAGTGATTTTTACTCCCCTTCGGGGGTTGGGGGATTTTATCTTCCGCCAAATATGGCGCTTCCTATTCTCACCATATTGCTGCCGCAGTCTATGGCAATTTTATAATCCCCGCTCATCCCCATGGATAGGACCTTTAGCTGCGGATAGTTTATTTTAAACTCCTTGAAAACAGAATTTAAAGTTTGAAATTCTTTTCTCACCTGTTCCATATCCTCGGTAAATGTGGCCATTCCCATCAGGCCAACAACTTTTACATGCTGCATTTTTAAAAATTCTTCTGAATTTAGAATTCCCTTTGCTTCTTCAGCGCTGATACCGGATTTTGAATCCTCCTCGGCGATTTTTATCTGCAGAAGGCAGGAAATATTCCGTTCATTTTTCCTTGCCTCTTTATTAATTTCTTTCAACAATTTTAAACTATCTACAGTATGGACAAGATTCACATAAGATGCCATATATTTCACCTTATTGCGTTGCACGCTTCCAACCATATGCCATTCAATATCTTTGGGTAAGGCTTCCCATTTCCCGGTCATTTCCTGGATTTTGTTCTCTCCAAAAATACGCTGCCCGGACTCGTAAGCCTCCAAAATATCACTGATAGGTTTTGTTTTTGAAATCGCTACCAGGGTAACTTCCTGGCCTAATTCTTCTTTATATTTTTGAATATTTTCTGAAATGTTCATGTTGTAAATTTAAAAAAAAAAGCTAATTCTGTGCCTTTTGTAAAACGAAAGAATTTTTCGCTGAAGGTTTAAAATTCATAAATAGTGAGTCCGCTCCTCAATTTTGGTTCAATATAAGTGCTCTTTGGCGGCATGGTCAAACCTTCATCGGCTACCTGTTTTATTTCTTCAATGGTTAAAGGTAGCATTCCAAAACCTACAGCAAATTCTCCGCTGTCAATTTTGGCCTTTATTTCAATTAAATCGTTCTTCCCGTGAATATAAGCAATCCGGCTATCATTTCTTAAATCCTCAATACCTAAAATGGGCTTTAATACTTTCTCATATAAAATGTAGGTATCCAAGGTGCTTAGTGAATCTGTAAATTCATAATTCGTTTTACGCAGATAAAGCGAATAAAATTCCCCATCTAAATACATATTAAAATGATGTTTTTTAGAAGGCGAATAAACCTCGATACCCCGATTTTCAATTCGGAAGGATCCATCCAGCCAAATCAGGAATTCTTCCTTGCTCAAACCATTTAAATCGGTTACAAGTCGGGTATATTCGTGAATTTTCAAATTGCTTTCGGCAATCAGAAAACTCATAAAATTATTATATGGTTCCTCCCCGGTATGATTTGGGTTGGCCGCTATGGATTCTTTTGCCAATAGGGCAGAGGAAGCGCTTCGGTGGTGACCATCGGCGATGTAAAGGAAAGGCATTCGCTCAAACTCGGCTTTTATTTGGGCTACTACCTCCGGCTCACAAATTTTCCACAAATAATGGGTTTCCTTGTTATGAGTGGAAAACTCATATTCGGGAACGCTTTTCATGGCTTGATTGATCAAGCTATTGATAACCTCAGAATCCGGATAGGTTAAGAGCACAGGCTCGGTATTAAAGCCAACTTCTTTCAAATAATCCTTAAACAGGGTTTCGCGGTGGGAGATGGTGTCTTCGTGTTTTTTGATGATGTTGTTCTCGTAATCCTCAACACTGGCAGCCGCAATGATCCCGGAAAAAATATTTTTTCGGGTTATAATTTTATAGAAATAGTAACAGGGCTCTTCATCCTGAATGAAAATTTTGGCCTCCTTAAATTCCAGATATCGGTTTTTTACCAGTTGAAAGCGTTTTTTACCTGTAATTTCATGTTGAAATTTATAGCCAGGATTGATAATGTGCAAAAACGAAAACGGGTTGTATTCCAACTCGGCCGTGAGTTCTCCAATACTGTAATCCTGGTAAGGCCTGGATGCTACAAGCCCCGCTTTGTCCCTTGGGGGCCTGACTGCTTTAAACGGATAAATATTTGCCAAAGTTATATTAGATATTAGATTTGAGATATGAGTATTGAGATATTAGATAAGAGGGTTGTTATTTTAGAAATAGTTCGAAAACGGGAGGAATTTTTCTTTTCTCTTTCCTCTATATTCTTTTCTCTAATTTTCTATTTTAAAAACTGACCAGAGATTTTCTCAGCTTTTCTGCTTTCAGAATAGTCGTAAAAACCTTCTCCGGATTTAATCCCTAATTTACCGGCATTTACCATATTTGTCAATAACGGGCAAGGTGCATATTTCGGGTTTTTAAATCCGTCGAACATCACTGTCATTATAGAATGACATACATCCAATCCTATAAAATCTGCCAGTTGTAATGGTCCCATCGGGTGGGCCATTCCCAGCTTCATAACAGTGTCTATTTCGTAAACGCCTGCCACGCCATTGTATAAAGTTTCAATTGCCTCATTGATCATTGGCATCAAGATCCGGTTGGCTACAAATCCGGGATAATCCTTAACCTCTACAGGAACTTTATTTAGTTTTTCCGAAAGCTTCATGATGGTTTTGGTAACCTTATCGGAAGTATTATAACCGCGGATAATTTCAACCAATTTCATCACGGGAACAGGATTCATAAAGTGCATCCCAATAACGCGGCCCGGATTGGAAATTCCTGCAGCTAATTGAGTGATGGAAATGGATGAGGTATTTGTTGCAAGTATGGTATCTTCAGCTCCACTTTTGTCCAGTTGCTTGAAGATTTCCATTTTTAAGTTTAAATTTTCTGTTGCGGCTTCTATAATCAGGTCGACATTTTTTACTCCAGAAGGAATGTCAATATGAGAAGTTATATTTTTTAAGGTTTCCTTTTTTTCATCCTCTGTTATTTTTCCTTTGGCAACCATTCGGTCAAGGTTTTTGGAAATGGTATCCATCCCTTTCTGAAGGCTTTCCTTAGAAATATCTATAAGGTTTACATTATAGCCAAATTGTGCAAAGGTATGTGCTATCCCGTTGCCCATAGTTCCGGCTCCTATAACTGCTATATTTTTCATTTAGATAATATTTAAAAGGTCAATAGTTTTACTTAAAAATTTTGTACTGAAATTTGTATTTATTATTAAGGAGACGGCAATATATTGATACATTAAAATTATGTAACATTTTATATATCAACTTAATAGTCTTTCATCTCTTATCTATATTCCATTATCTGGTTAATAGTACCCATAATGGGCTTTAATTCCTGAAACTTTCTATCACCTGATTTGCAACGCGCAATGCTTCTGCACCCTGCTCTAAGGTTACAATTGGAGTTGTATTATTCTGAATGGCATCGGCAAAGGTTTCAAGCTCCTCTAAAATAGCATTTTGCTCATCTATTTTAGGATTGTCAAAATAGATCTGTTTTTTAACTCCTTCAGCATTTTGCAGGATCATTGCAAAATCATCGGGATTTTCCGGAACATCTTTCATTTTTACAACTTCACATTTTCTTTCAAGAAAATCGACAGATATATAGGCGTCGCGTTGAAAGAATCGTGCTTTTCGCATATTTTTGAGGGAAATACGACTTGCGGTTAAATTGGCCACACAGCCATTTTCAAACTGGATTCGGGCATTGGCAATATCGGGGGTTTCACTTATTACTGATACCCCACTGGCATGGATACTTGTCACCTTAGATTTGACAACGCTTAAGACCACGTCAATATCGTGGATCATCAAATCCAGGACAACGGGAACATCCGTACCCCGGGGATTGAATTCGGCCAACCTGTGGGCCTCAATAAACATAGGTTTCTCAATTTTATCTGTAACGGCCCGAAATGCGGGATTAAAACGCTCCACATGTCCCACTTGTCCCTTAACCTTGTGATGTTTTGCAAGGGCAATAAGTTCTTCAGCTTCCACATAAGTGGAGGTGATGGGTTTTTCAACAAACAAGTGCCTCCCAGCCGTAATTGCTTTTTTTGCAACTCCAAAATGAGTGATGGTAGGTGTTACCACGTCAATCACTTCAACTGAAGAGATTAATTCCTCTTCAGATTTAAAACTTTTATATCCAAATTCCTTTTCAATGGAAGCTGCTAATTCCCGGTTGGCATCAAAAAATCCAACCACTTCATATTTTGAAGATTCCTGTAGCAGTCTCAAATGGATCTTTCCAAGGTGACCTGCTCCAATTACACCAACTTTAAGCATATTTTTATATTTTACACAAAAATAGCCTTTCTTGTGCTAAAGCCAATACCATTTTGGTTGTAAATGAGTTACGACCGCCTTTAAATAATAATTAAAACTTACTTTGAATGCTCTAAATAGTTTGTTTAATTTTATACGCTAAAAGTTTTCAAAAAGTGCTCAGGGATACGTTCAAACATAAAGGAAAAAGACAACAATTGGCAGCAATTGTGGCAGCCAAAGGTGTAAAGAATAAAAAAGTGCTGGAAGCCATAAAAAGCATTCCAAGGCATTTGTTCATGGACAGTAGTTTTGAAGACCATGCCTACCAGGATAAGGCTTTTCCAATTGCGGCAGATCAAACTATCTCACAGCCCTATACCGTTGCATTTCAAACAGAATTACTTGAAATTGAAAAAGGAAATACCGTGCTGGAAATAGGAACTGGCAGTGGTTATCAAACCGCGGTTTTATGCGAATTGGGAGCCAAAGTTTACAGTATAGAACGCCAAAAGGAATTGTATAAGAAAACCAAGTTGTTTCTTTCCAAAATAGGTTACAGGCCCAAATATTTAAGTTTTGGTGATGGGTATAAAGGCTTGCCGGAATATGCCCCCTATGATAAAATTATTGTCACCGCCGGAGCACCTTATGTGCCAAATGCATTGCTGAGCCAGTTAAAAGTTGGGGGCCGTCTGGTGATTCCCATTGGGGAAAATGTGCAGATAATGACACTTTTTGTCAGAAAATCCAGTAAGGAATTTGACAAAAGGGAATACGGCGATTTTCGCTTTGTGCCATTGCTGGAAGACAAAAATTGAGGAAATTGTCAATCTAATATCCCTAAAAACTTTAATCCGAAGATGAAGGCTCCCTGCCGGTTTCCTTCAAAATTCGAGATTGCGTAATCCAGTCTCAATAACCGGTATTTTCCGAATCCCAGATTGTCTATTCCCACCGAAACCTCAGAATAGGTTTTCTTGTTTTTGGTCGCCAGAAAGTGGGTGCCCAGGATCAAATTGTAGTTTAGTTTATTGATAAGTGGGATTTTTCCCAGGATCCAGCCTTTAAAATCCTGTTCTATATGTCCTTCAAAATAATTTTTATTTGTGCTGAAGTCATAATAGGGGAGTAAATGGAATTTGTTCAAGTAATTTCCGTCTCCGATCCTGGTCTGGTTTCCGTTAAAATGTTGAGCATCCAAAAATGCGATGTCTCCAGTCTCCAAAAAAGTTCCGCCTTTCAAATTATAACTGAAAGCTCCTTTGTTTCCTAAACTAATCTCCTGTGTAACCGAAGCGCGAATCTGGTCAAAATTATATTCATTTATATCAGAACCAAAACCTTTTTCATAAGCCAAATAAAGTGTTGGATATTTATTTGAATGTATATTGAACTTTCCATCAGGATAACTCAAATATTTCTGATCAAAATCTATTTTTCCTGACAGGTTGAATTTAAAAATATGATGATCGGTAAAAGGAGCCGAACCAAAATTTTCCGGTTGCAGCGGATTATTGGAAGTGAATTCTATTCTGTCCCGATTGATCCAGGATTGATTTGTGGTATTGAACAAAGCCGAACGATCCTGATAACTTAGATCGGCAAAAACCTGAAGCCCGTTAAAGACTTCCTGTTCCCAGGCTATTTCGGCAAATTTTCGCTGGTATAATTTCAGGTGATTCCTTTCAAAAAACAAGCTGGTTATGTCGTTTATTCTCTCTGAAATTGGTTCAGTAGCATTGATTTGAGTTGTTTCAATTCCTCCGGTGATGGTTAAAATTGGTCTGGAAAAATTGTTAAATTTTTTCTGAAATCCCCCAGTGATCCTGAATCTATCATCGCCAAAACCATAGTTTATTGAGCTGAAAATACGCCAGTATTTTCCGAAGTTCTCATCCTGATTTTGCCTGAAATTGAGATCGACAGAAGTATTCCAACCCTGAACTGTATTGAAATGAGTTCCGAAAAGCGGGGAGGAGATCCTCAAATTTTGCTTTTTATATGAATTGCTGAAACTATATCCAAAAAGGGCGTTGGAAAGCTCAAATTTGTTGCTGACAGCATCCACAGAATCCAGATACTTTTTTGATTTTCGAAGGATCTGTATGCTATCTTTCCGAATATAATCGGTCAATTCCTCACTGGTTAAAGGTACCGGCCTGATTTTCTGCCAAAACAGGGAATCTTTTTTGTTTGCGGCATCGGCAAAGGTCAACACTTCCCTGGAAAAGGTGGATTTCACAAAATTGGGATTGAAATTATAATTGCTGTAAACCGCCGTAAATCTTCCATCCCCGGAAATTCCGAACATCGCAAAGCTAAAATCAACAGTTTGTGAGATTTTTATCCAGAATTTATTGGCATCAGAATATTTGAAATTTTGAGTAAACGTGAGCACTTCAATGGGAGCGAATTGTAGCGCCTCCCCAGTTGTTTTGAGTTCTACGCCATAGATTTGCCAGGAATCTTCAACTATATAAATGGTTCCAAAGAAAACCCGGTCTTTCGGGCGCTTGGGAATCACCTGGATCTTATTGATGAGGTGACCGGCATCGTCATAAAACACTCCTTCCAGGATGTAATTGTAATAATTAAAGGCGTAATCGGCTATTGGTGAAACAATTTTCGCATTGATATCAACCGTATTTCTGTAAAATGCAAAATCAGATTCCTGTGCAGAATTAAGGCTAAAACCATTGTCGTTCCCACTCACTTTAGAAGCGAGGATCTTTTCCTTAAAATCGTCCGGGGCTTTATAGGTAATTTCTGAAATTGTTTCGCTTAAGTAAACTATTCCGCTTCGGGTAGAATCCAGTCCGCCACCCAAATCACCAACCTCCTGGCCAAGGATCTTTTCCGGGGCATTTTTTATCCGCCATAAACCTCGTGAATAATAATCTGCGGTGTATTGTTCTATTTTTGCCTGGTTTTTCCGGCGATTGTCAATTGCATTGCGGATAATTTTATCAGCAGGATTTTCATCGGCATTCACCATAACTTCTTCCAGATTTGTAATCTCGGGAGTAAGTTTGACGTCCAATTGATAGGGAAAGCTTTCAATTTTCACTTGTTTCTTTAAGCTTTCATAGCCTAAAAATTGAAAGATCAGCGTGTAATTACCGGGTTGGGTTAATTTTAGTTCGTAGGCACCTTCTTCATTGGTTGTAGTGCCTTTTAAACCATCTTCAGTATAAATGTTTACGTAGGGGAGAAGTTGGTCGCTGGTATCGGTCACTGTGCCGATAACCTGTGAAAACACGGAATTTGAGATGAAAATCAATAAAATTGCAAGCTGTAATCTGCGAATCATTTAGCTGAGTTTAAACAAAGCCAAATTAGGGTTTTTATATAAATTTGTAGAAAGCTTTAGTTAAAATCTTTTTTGATCCGCGCCAGACGAACCTTGCTTTCGCGGTCTTTGATGGTTTCGCGTTTATCGTAAATCTTTTTACCCTTGGCAAGAGCAATTTGAAGTTTTGCAAGTCCGCGCTCATTGATAAACAAGAGCAAAGGAACAATGGTAAGCCCTGAATTTTTAACCTCTTTTTCAAGTTTCCGCAGTTCACGGCGTTTCATAAGGAGTTTACGTTCGCTCTTTGGATTGTGGTTGAAATGGCTGGCGTGTGAATATTCTTCAACAGTCATATTGATCACAAAAAGCTCATGGTTGTGAAATTCGCAGAAACTCTCGGTGATAGCTGCCTTTCCCATTCGGATAGCCTTTATCTCTGTTCCGGAAAGTTTGATCCCTGCAATGTGTTTATCGAGGAATTCGAATTCAAACTTTGCCTTGCGGTTTTTTATTTTGATGGTATTGTTCATAGAAGCACAAAAATAGCAAGCTTTCTTTAATATAAGGCATAAT
>Ga0307487_1002488_pt1 | contig 11718 bp, 11 predicted proteins | sample CBIW12metaG_FD_203665 | JGI IMG/M metagenome (GOLD analysis project Ga0307487, IMG submission 203665) | Sea-ice brine microbial communities from Beaufort Sea near Barrow, Alaska, United States - CBIW 1.2 | ecosystem: Environmental > Aquatic > Marine > Coastal | place: USA: Alaska | collected... | reverse complement strand
GAGACTGCGACACCAATGCCTCCAGCGCGGTGCAGCTTTCGGGCCAGACTCGTGAGCTCGCCGCCTGTTGAGTCCCTAAAACCGGAGGCCTCGCCGCCAGCATCAGCATCCGCGGTCACGACCACGAGCTGGCGCAGGGGTGCACCGAGCTCCGACATGAGGGCGAGGGCGGTTCCGAACGAGATGGGTTGCTGGGCTGCGAGCTGGCCGACCAGCTTCATGGAGGTCTCAGCGGCATCCCGGTACTGGCTATCGCCGGTGAGGGCGAAGAGGGTGTGCGCTGCGGCGGCCATGGCGCTGAGACCGCTGGGGTGGGCTCCGTCGCTGATGTCGGCTTCGGTCGAGAGACCCTGCGCGGCGAGCACAGAGTCGCTGCCACCGGGGAGGCCGAAGGGTGAACTTCCCGAGCCTGCGGCTCCGGCGGCGAGCGCCCCGTCGATGAGGTCGCGGGCGGCGAGCGCGTAGCGAACTTCGCCGGTAGCGATGGAGAGTTCGAGCAGGCCCTGGGCGAGCATCCCGCTGTCTTCGAGGGTTGCTGCGGCGTCAGAGAGGACGCCGTCGATGGAGGTGCGCACGAGTCGCTCCCCCGCAGGTTCGCCAGTCGAGCTCCCGGCACGCACGTGCTCAGTAAGCAGGAAGTCGGCGGCACCGCGGGCAAGCGCGATCCACTCGGCGTTGTCGTGACGGGCGCCGGCCAGAGCGAGTGCTTCGATCGCGAGACCGTTCCAGCCGGTGAGGATCTTGTCGTCGCGGGGCGGGGCTTCGACGCGGGCGCGGCTTGCGGCATCCAGCGAATAGTAGAAGCCTTCGACGCGTTTGCCGTCAACGGTGCTTTCAGAGTCGAGGCCCGAGGCGAAGGCCCGAGACGGCAACAGCAGTTTGTCGCGCAAGAACTCGGCGACGCCCGAGGCAGTGTCGGTGCGGTCGGCGAGCGCGTAGGCGGCGAGCAGTTGGGCGTTGTCGTAGAGCATGCGTTCGTAGTGCGGGTCGGTCCAGTCGGCCTGGGTGGAGTAGCGGAAGAAGCCGCCATCGACCGAGTCGCGCAGCGCGGATGCCGCCATCGCGTCGAGCGTGCGCTCCGCGAGACGTGCCGCGTCCGGCGAGTGTTCGGCGATGCGGGCGCCACGATCGAGAAGAAAGCGCAGTACTGGGGTGACAGGAAATTTGGGGGCGTCACCGAATCCGCCGTGCTCGAGGTCTTCGGCGGCAGCGAGCGCATCGATCACGGGCGCGAAGTCGGCGACTAGCTCGCTCTCGACGGCACGGCTGCGGGCGAGTGCATCGGCAATGGCAGTGCCGCCGGTCTCGACCTGTTCGCGGCGGGTGAGCCACGCATCCGTCACTGATTCGAGCACTTGCCTGAAGGCCGGGTGCTGCCCCACAGCGGTCGGTGGCCAATAGGTGCCGGCAAAGAAGGCTCGCCCCGCTGGCGTGACGAACACGTTGAGCGGCCAGCCCAGATTGCGGGTGAAGGCGGATGCCGCAGCCAGATAGGTGGAGTCGACTTCGGCGTGCTCTTCACGATCGACTTTGATCGCCACGAAGTTTTCGTTGAGGTAGGCGGCAAGCTCGGGGTCGCTGAAGGATTCGCGCGCCATGACGTGACACCAGTGACACGTGGAGTAGCCGATGGAGACGAGAACGGGCACATCCCGGCGTTCCGCTTCGGCAAAAGCTTCGGCTGACCACTCCCACCAGTTCACCGGATTGGTGGCGTGTGATCTCAGGTACGGACTCGCAGCAGATCCCAGACGATTAGGCATAGTCTCAGGGTATGTCGAAGTTGACCGTGACCTACATCGGCGGTCCTACCGCGTTGCTCGAATATGCGGGATTGCGCATCGTGACTGACCCCACTTTTGATGCGCCGCAGCTCTACCCCGACGAGGGCGGAGCGCCGCTCACCAAAACTGCGGGGCCGGCCCTGAGCCGCGCCGAAATCGGCCTTGTTGATCTGGTGCTGTTGTCTCATCACGAACACGAAGACAACCTCGACTACGAGGGTCTGGAACTGCTCGCAACGGGCGTACTGACGATCAGCACGATGAAGGCCGGCTCTGACCTCTTCGGCGGCGGTGTTGTGGGTCTCGACTCGTGGGAATCTCGCGAGGTCGGCGCCGTCACCGTCACCGCAGTGCCCGCCCTGCATGGCCCTCCCGGTTCGGAAGCCCGCGTCGGCCCGGTCACCGGTTTTGTGTTGCAAGCCGAGGGCGAGCCGACCATCTACGTCAGCGGAGACAACGCGTCCCTGCCGCTCGTGCAGCAAATCGCGGACCGCTTCCCCGACATCAGCATCGCGGTGCTCTTCGCTGGTGCAGCCCGCATTTCCGCCGTCAACGGCCCCCTCACTTTGACTTCAGCGGATGCCGCAGAAGCCGCCAAAATCTTGGGCGTTCACCGCGTGGTTGGCCTCCACACCGAAGGGTGGGAACACTTCACCGAAACCCGTGCCGACCTCGAGGCTGCGTTCGCTGGCACTGGGCTGCTCGTGGATACCCCACCCGGTGTTGCGGTCAGCATCGAGCACTCCCCCATAACGGGCTAGCATCGCCGTCTGTCGAAGTTCGGCACTCGCCGCTGGCGACGCGTCGGAGCAGTGCGTCAGACACCGTGCCTCAGACCCAGTGCGTCAGACCCGGTGCTACGGGATTGGTGCCCCGTCAGGCCCAACCAAGTAAACCCCAACGTGACTAGGGATTTGGCGAAGCCGAACGGTCACGGTTCCTCGTTCAAAACTCACCGCGGACGGTCGGCCCCTCACGAGTTCAGCAGCCTCATCTGCGGTGAGTGTGACGCCGTACTCGTGCTCGGCCCATTCCTGAACCTTGACGCTGTGCGCCGCAAGTGCGGCCGTGTCGCGCCGCTCAAAGGAGGACGCAGCATCAGTGAGCCCGAGAACGCTACCCACGCTGATGGCCAACGCAGCAACCGTGATTAGTGCGGCTTTGATCCTGTAACCCTGGCCGGCCATCCAATAAAGCACCGCCATGACGACGACTGCGAACGCCAGAACGGCGCCAAGAAACGGGACGAAGGCCAACCCTTCGGTGGGGCTGTGGTAGACGCCAGGGTTGCCCACGCTCTCTCGCCTTCGTCGCTATTGGTCATCGATGTAAGAACCGGTATCCCCTTCTCCCTAGGTGGGAGGGGATACCGGCTTTCTACGTGCGAGCTACTCTACTTAGAAGGTCGCCTCATCAGGGTTTGTGCCCACACGCTGGTCGCGGTCGATAGCGTCGATCGATGCCATCTCGTCTGCGGAAAGTTCGAAGCCGAAGACGTCGAAGTTCTCGGCCATACGCTGCCGCGAGTTCGACTTGGGGAACACGATGATGCCGTTCTGCAGGTGCCAGCGGATGGCAACCTGGGCCGGCGAAACACCGTGCGCTTCGGCCGCCGTCTGCAGTGCGGCCTCGCTGAACAGGTCGTACTTGCCTTGGCCGAGCGGACCCCATGCCTCAATGTGCATACCGAGTTCGGCACCATAGGCACGCAGGTCGCGCTGGGCGAATGCGGGGTGAAGTTCGATCTGGTCAACCGCAGGAACCGTTTCGCTGCCCGCAAGAATCTTGTCGAGGTGCGGGCGGTGGAAGTTGCTGACACCGATAGAGCGCGTCTTGCCCTCGGCCTTCAGCTGCTCCATGGTGAGCCAGGTGTCGAGGTAGAGGTCAAGATCAGGGCGTGGCCAGTGGATGAGGTACAGATCCACATAGTCAAGGCCCAACTTCTCGAGGCTGAGATCCATGGCGTCGCGAGCGGAGTCTGTGCCCTGGTCGCTGTTCCACAGCTTGGTCGTGATGAAGAGTTCGTTGCGCGGGATGCCTGATGCTTTGATCGCATTGCCGACGCCAACCTCGTTGCCGTAAATCATGGCGGTGTCGAGGTGGCGGTAGCCGACTTCGAGCGCGTCAGTGACGATGCGCTCGGTCTCTTCGGGGTCAACTTTGAAGACTCCGAACCCGAGCTGGGGAATCGAATTACCGTCGTTGAGTTCAATCTGGGGAACAGTCATTTGCCCATCTTGCCACTCGCCGCTGACGATTCCACCCCAGCCCGTAAAGCTCCTAGCGAACGTGACGCTCCGCAACTCCCGAGTACTCGCTGAGCGGACGAATGAGTGCGTTCGACTCAAGCTGTTCCATGATGTGGGCGGTCCAGCCCGTAATGCGGCTAGCCACAAACAGCGGGGTGAACATGTCGGTGTCGAACCCGATGAGGTTGTAGGCGGGCCCACTTGGGTAGTCGAGGTTTGGCTTGATGTTTTTGCGGCTCGCCATCGCCGTTTCGAGCGCCTCGTAGAGTTCGATCATGTCTGGACGATCGTATTCAACGACGAGGGTGTCGAGCGCAGCCTTCATCGTGGGAACGCGTGAGTCGCCGTTCTTGTAGACGCGGTGACCGAATCCCATGATCTTGCGCTTCTCTGTAAGCGCCGTCTCCAGCCAGGCTTCAGCCTTGTCAGCAGTTCCAACCTCGTCGAAGACGTGCATGACGGCCTCGTTTGCTCCGCCGTGCAGCGGGCCCTTGAGTGCGCCGATAGCGCCAGTGACTGCGCTGTAAAGATCGCTGAGCGTGCTTGTGACAACACGGCCGGCGAAAGTTGAGGCGTTGAAGGAGTGCTCGGCGTACAAAATCATCGACACATCGAATGCGCTCACGACCACAAGGTCAGGGACCTCGCCAAACGTCATGTGCAAGAAGTTGGCCGAATAACTGAGGTCGTCACGGGGTTCTACGAGGTCTTGGTCGCGACGGCGACGCTGGTCGTACGCCACGATCGCCGGCAACTTGGCCATCAGGGTGAGCGCACGCTTCTGGTTGAGCTCGGGGTCAATCATGCTTGCGGGGTCGGTGAGGGTCTCATCAACCGCACCGATGACGCTCACGGCGGTACGTACGACATCCATCGGATGCGCGGAGAGCGGCAGCTCGTCGATCACGCGCTTGGTGCGCGCATCGAGGTGACGCTGCTCACGCTCGGAGCGCTGGAACTCATCCAATTGCTCATCGGTGGGAAGCTCACCGTGCCAGAGAAGGAAGGCGACCTCTTCAAAGGTGCACTTTTCGGCAAGTTCTTGCACGGGGTAGCCGCGGTACAGCAGCGAGTTGGTCTCGGGGTTCACCTTCGAGATCGCGGTCGTGTCGGCGACAACGCCAGCCAAACCCTTACGAATCTCGGTTTCAGGGGTTCCTGTTAGGTCAGTCATGGTGCTCCTCGGTGGTGGTATCGAGTTGAAGTCGGTCGTGAGTTGTCGTGCTAGTTGAGCTAGTAATGGCTGTCGAGGGTGAAGTTGAAAACGGAAGAATCGAAAGAGTTGTAGCTCTCATAGTCGAGCAATTCGTACAGGCGTGCCCTCGTCTGCATTTCGGCAACAGCCGACTGCTGGGTGCCGTCGTTGTTGATCGCATCGAGGGTGCGCTCTGCTGCACCCATTGCACTACGCAACAGGGTAACCGGGTAAATAACAATGTTTACGCCGATATTGCTCAATTGAGTTGTGGTAAAGAGTTCGCTTTTTCCGAACTCTGTCATGTTTGCGAGGATCGGAACGTCCACGGCGGCACGCATCGCTTCGAATTCGCCGAGGTCCCTCATGGCCTCAGGGAAGATCGCGTCGGCGCCGGCATCCACCAGCTGCTTTGCGCGATCCATCGCAGCATCCAAACCATCAACAGCACGGATGTCGGTACGGGCCATGATCAGCAGGTTCGGGTCGCGCCGGGCATCAGCAGCCGCCCGGATGCGCTTCACAGCGGTGTCGGTGTCGACGACGGCTTTGCCATCGAGGTGTCCGCAGCGCTTCGGGTTGACCTGATCCTCGATGTGGAGGCCAGAAACCCCAGCATCTTCGAGAGTCTGCACCGTGCGAGCGACATTCATGGGCTCGCCAAAACCGGTGTCAGCGTCGACGAGAGTCGGTAGGTCGGTCATCCGCGAGATCTGCTGTGAACGGCCAGCAACTTCGGTGAGAGTCGTCAACCCGATGTCTGGCAAACCCAGATCGGCGCTGATGACGGCACCCGAAATGTAGACGCCGTCGAAGCCTTTGTCTTGAATGAGGCGAGCGCTCAACGGGTTGAAAGCACCAGGAACGCGCAGCAGTTCGCCACTCGCGAGACGCTGACGGAACTGCGCACGCTTGGTGGCTGGATCAGTTTGGGCGTACAGCATTAGAAGATTCCTTTGGCGGTGGTTGCGGGGAAGTTATCGCGAACGGTCAACTCTCCCAGTTCGGATGCTGTCAGCTCCGGCAGTCGTTCGGCTGCGGCTAAGAAGCGCTCGATTTCGTCGCTCGCGAGTACGCCATCCGCAAGGGTACGGAACTTGGCGATGTACTGCTCGCGGGCAAAGGGTCGGGCGCCGAGCGGGTGCGCGTCAGCAACGGCAATCTCTTCAACAATGCGGCTGCCGTCGGTCATTTCAATCTCAACGCGACCGCCGAACGCTTTCTCGGCGGGATCGATCGAGTGGTAGCGACGCGTCCATTCGGCGTCTTCTTGAGTGGTGACGCGCTTCCACAACTCAACAGTGTCTGGGCGATTAGCACGCTCGGGGGCGTAGCTGTTGACGTGGTGCCATTCCTGGTCTTGCAGTGCCACCGTGAAAATGTACGGAATGGAGTGATCGAGGGTTTCGCGGCTCGCGCTTGGGTCATATTTCTGCGGGTCGTTCGCTCCCGAGCCGATCACGTAGTGCGTGTGGTGGCTCGTGTGCAGCACGATGCGGTTGATGTTGTCGACGACGAGTTCTGGATGCTCGCGCCCCAGCTTGCGGGCAAGGTCGATCCACGCTTGCGCCTGATACTCGGCCGAGTGCTCCTTCGTGTACGAGTCGAGGATCGCGGTGCGCGGCTCCCCCAGCTCGGGAAGCGGCACTTCGTAGTGCGCGTCTGGACCGTCGAGCATCCACGCGATCACACCGTCTTCGCCCTCATAAATCGGGGTGGGGCTGGTCTGGCCGCGCATGGCACGGTCGATTGCTTCGACGGCCATCTTGCCGGCGAAGGCGGGCGCGTGGGCCTTCCACGTGGAGATCTCACCCTTGCGGGACTGGCGCGTAGCTGTGGTCGTGTGGAGCGCTTGGCCGACGGCTTGGAAGATGGTTTCGGTGTCGAGGCCAAGGAGGGTTCCGATGCCGGCAGCGGCGCTCGGGCCGAGGTGGGCAACATGATCGATCTTGTGCTTGTGCAGGCAGATTGCCTTCACGAGGTCGATCTGAATTTCGTAACCCGTGACGATCCCGCGGAGCAGGTCAGCACCCGTGCGGCCCGTGTGCTGAGCAACAGCAAGGATCGGCGGGATGTTGTCGCCGGGGTGCGAATAGTCGGCAGCCAAAAACGTGTCGTGGTAGTCGAGCTCACGCACGGCTACCCCGTTGGCCCACGCTGCCCACTCCGGGCTGACCCGAAGGTCGGAACCGAAGACGGTGGCTCCCGGCTCATACGGGTGTCGTTCGGCTTGGGCTCGCGCGGCCACTACCGGCGCACGGGTGAGGGATGCGGTGGCAACGGCAGCGTTGTCAATCACACGGTTGATGACCATGTCGGTTACGGCATCCGTCGGTTCAAGCTGCTCGGCGGCGATCTCGGCAATCTTGTGCGCGAGCTGGTCTTCGCGGGCCAAATTCTCGTCGCTGCGGTAGACGCGCAGGGAGTGGTTCTTCACAGTGGTGCCTTTCAGTTGGCGGAGCGCAGCGGGGATTCCGCGGCCATGGCTAGTGCGCTCGTGAGCGCGTGGTGGAGATGAACGTGGGTGGCGTGGGAGGCCAGTTCTGCGTCGTGGGCGACGATCGCCTGCACGATGAGCAGGTGTTCGCGGGCGGCGGCGGCGAGGCGTTCGGGGTTGTCTTTGGCAAGACGACGCACGCGCACGAGGTGGGTGCGCAACGAGTTGAGTGCACCGGTGAGGTAGTCGTTGTTGACCGCATCATCGACTGCAGCATCGAAGCGCCGCACGAGGTCGAAGTAGGCGCTGCGGTCTCGGTCGTCGAGAGCAAGAAGTTGAGGCACGGCCTCAAACTCGTGCTCGAGATCAGCAAAGGTCGTACCGGTATGGTGTTTGGCAGCCAACCGCACCGCTTTAACTTCGAGTGCTTTACGCACATCAAAGAGTTCGCGGATGTTGTCGACCGAAACGTCAGTGACGACAAGCCCGCGACCGGTTTGGCTCGCCACCAGCCCAACCGCCATCAGTCGGGAGAGAGCCTCTCGCAGCGGGGTGCGGGACACACCGAGCCGCGCAGCCTGCTCGACCTCGCCCAATATCGTGCCGGGTGCGAGCCGCCACTCGACGATGTCGTCGCGCAGTGCCTGGTACGCACGTTCGCTAACCCTTATTGGCGTTGCCATGCGCACCTCCCAAGACCGTGGCGTCGTACTCTGTATACAAGATCTTCAGTCTAGGCTCGATTCAGGAGAAATCAAGCCGAATATTGAGTGAACTGTATACAAATTTGGTGCGTGAGTCGCGTGAGTAGCTCGAGCGCCTGCACCGCTCTATCGTGTAGCAATGACCTCCCCCACCGAACTTCTGGCGCTGTACGACGCCCAGCAGCGGTTGATCGTGCCCGAACATCCACCCGCCGGGATCACCTTCGAGCTAACAGACGGAGTGCTTCGCGTCACGGGGCGAGCCGAAGGGTTCGTCGAGACCGCACAGCACCTCAATCTCAGCGGCTCAGAGCTGGATGCGCTCATTGCCGAACACCGCGACTTCTTTGCAGCGCGAGGCGAACCGCTGGAATGGAAAACGCGGGCCCATGACCTGCCCGCCAGCATCCCGCAACATCTCGAACGCGCTGGCTTCGTCGCCCAGGAACGCGAAACAGTACTTGTCGGACACACCGCCGATCTGCTTACGTCACGGCCGCTACCGCCCGGAATCGAGATCCGCGAAACGCGAAACCATGACGACATCGTCGGGATGGCCGCGATGCTCTCTGAAGTGTGGGGCGGCGACTTTGCTTGGCTCGTCGACGATCTCGAAGCCCAGCTTGACGCCGAACCCGAGCTGACCGTGCTGTTCGTCGCCGAAGCCGAAGGACGCATCGTCTCGGGCGCGCGCATCGAGTTCACTCCCGGAAGCGACTTCGCTGGACTCTGGGGTGGATCAACGGCTCCAGGCTGGGAAGGCAAAGGCATCTACGGTGCAATCGCGGCCGCCCGCGCGCAGCGAGCCCACCAACTCGGGGTTCGCTATCTGCAGGTGGATGCCTCCGACGAAAGCCGTCCCATCCTGCACCGACGCGGTTTCACTGAAATCACCACAACCACGCCATACGTCTGGACGCCGTCGGCTCTCTAACGCAGGGCTCGGGCCTCAAGATACGACTCGAATGCTTCACGACTGGTGTGAGACGGCGTAAAGCCGAACGTCTCTTTGAGCGCGGTGTTATCGAGCACCGGACGGTAGAGCAAAAAATTGACTTGGGCCGGCTCGTGCGGCGTCAGTCGCAGCGCATGCCCCACCCACAACGCGGCAGCAAACAGCCACGGCGGTAGCACCAGAAGTTTCTTGCCGAGGGCGCGAGCAATCTCATCCACAGGAACCGCGCCATCGCCTGCCACATTGAAAATGCCCGCAGGTCCGAAGCCCGAAGCCTGAACCATCACCTCGACCACGTCATCAACCCACACAAAGACGAACGGGCTGTCAGAACCAGCCAGCTTCACTACTCGAGTCGATTCCCACAGGGCAGTGATTTGGTTGTCAACGGCCGGGCCCAATATCGTGCCGATTCTAAATATCGTCTGGCTCAATTGCGGTTGTGACTCTCGCAACTTGGCAAGCATCTCTTCGACAAGTCTTGTGTGTCTGCTGTAGGGAAAGTCTTCGTTGCCGCGCAGGGGTTCACTCTCCGTGATCCGTTCGGCGTTATCGCGGTGATAACCGTAGGCGGCACCGCTCGATGACACCACAATGCGCGAAACCTCAGCCTCAACACAGGCAGCGAAGACTGCGCGGGCGCCCTCAACATCAACCGCGAATTCCTGGGTCACCGTAGTGCTCCGACCCGGATTCACAATCGACACTAGGTGCACGACCGTGTCGATACTGTGGCGACGCAACAAGTCAGGCAGGCCGCTTGCATCCGTGACGTCCACGCGTTCGTAGAGGACACCGGGCAAACGCACTCCCGGGCTTGGGGTGCGAATATCAGCGCTCACGACGCGTTCAATCGAGTCGGATGCAGCCAACCCTGCCACCACAGAGGTGCCCAAGAATCCGCTGCCGCCCGTCACCAAAACCCGGGTCATGCGACTGCCTCCGTATCATTCGCGGGCACACCGGAATCGGACCGCGAGCCATCACCGACACTCCGGGCCCTTCGGCGACCCCACCAGGTGGCCAATGCGAGACCCGCGATGATGTCCCAAATGCCCCACCAGCCGGCCGCGATCGCCATGCCGCCGAGTCCACCAAAGAAAGCGAAGATGAGGCCCAAGCCGAGACCAGCGTTGCGGATGCCGACCTCAAACGTCACCGCTTTCGCCTCATAGAGAGCTAGCCCGCCCAATCGGGCACTCGCGTAGCCGAGACCGAGAGCAACCGCATCGTGCAGGAACACCGCCAACAGCACGACGCCCACGTAGCCGATGAAGAATTGGAAATTGCCGGCGAGCGTCGCGATGATGAATGCGAGCAGCGCAAACAAGCTCACCCATTTCACTGTCGGGTGCACCTTCTTGGCGAACTCGGGCCACCGGTTTGTGGTCGCAAGACCCACGGTAAACGGCAAACCAATGATCAAGACGATCTCCAACAACATCTGCCAACCGTTGAGGCTCACGCTTTCGAGAATCGCCGACGCGGTCGGGTGCCAACCGCCCCACAGTGACAAGTTGACCGGCAGCATCACGATGTAGACCACATTGGTTACAGCGGTCATTGAAACTGACAGCGCAACGTTGCCGCGAGAACGGTACGTGAGCATCTGCGAAATGTTTCCGGGCGGGCAGCACGCAACCAAAATCATCCCGAGCGCAATTGACGGACCGACCTGCAGCAAGAGCGTGAGACCGAAGGTCGCTGCTGGCAGAAGAACGAGCTGTGCAACTAAGGCAATCGCGAACGCACGCGGGGCTTTCAGAACCGCCCGAAAATCCTCAATTCTCGTGTCGAGCGCTATGCCAAACATGATCAGCCCGAGCACAACGCCTAACGCGATCAGCGATCCGGGATTCATATTGAGGATCGCATCATCCACCGTCATAAGCTCGGCTTTCGGATGAGAGTCTCACGCAGACGCCGTATCGTACGTCGGCATGCATCCTCATCGAGGCGGTAGGTCATCAGCCCGAGAGCTAGGCGCTTGTAGCCCCCAATAAGGTCTGGCAGCGGCCGCTCAGCCCTCTCTCGGAAGTATGCTGCTGCCCACGGACGGTCGAGGTTCCAGAGGCCGCAGACATCTGCTGCGGATTCAAATCCGACATAGCGAATTCCCGGCTTACTGAGAGCCCGAGCGATGGCAAGGCCCGACGGACCAGCACCGACGATGGCGTAGGTCTGAGGCATCCGTTGCTCCCCCTCCCCCCGTTACTTTCTTTGTAGGCCCAAACGGTGTGAACTGGATGGGTGTTGGCCTGTCGGGCCCGGCATGATTTTTACCCCCAGTCGTTCATGATCCGGGGGGTGCTGTCACCGGACCTGACTGGTGTCGGGTGATCGCTAATAGGGGCTCGATCGAGATACGTTCTCTGGTCGTTCGTAACGTGGATG
>Ga0307487_1002487_pt1 | contig 11721 bp, 10 predicted proteins | sample CBIW12metaG_FD_203665 | JGI IMG/M metagenome (GOLD analysis project Ga0307487, IMG submission 203665) | Sea-ice brine microbial communities from Beaufort Sea near Barrow, Alaska, United States - CBIW 1.2 | ecosystem: Environmental > Aquatic > Marine > Coastal | place: USA: Alaska | collected... | reverse complement strand
GAATGCCCTCGGCCAGCTTTTCGGTGGCCATGGCGTCTTCATTGAAGGCCCAGCGAAAGGCTTTTTCGGCCAAGGCCTGGCGCGCTTCGCCGGCTTGCTCTGGACTCAGCTTGCGCTCAAGTAGGCCGTGGTCTTCGGCCAGTTGCTGCAGCAGTTCAGGGCTGATAGTCAGCCGGTCGCAGCCGGCCAATTGCTCGATCTGTTCCAGATTGCGAAAGCTCGCGCCCATGACCAGCGTGTCGTAGCCGTTGGCCTTGAAATAGCGGTAGATGCGCGTTACCGACTGCACGCCTGGGTCCTGCGCGCCCACATAGTCGCGGCCTTCGGCCTTTTTGTACCAATCATAAATCCGCCCGACGAAGGGCGAAATTAAGAACACGCCCGCATCGGCGCAGGCTACGGCCTGAGCGAATGAGAACAGCAGGGTCAGATTAGTTTGTATGCCGGCGCGTTCCAGTTGCTCGGCGGCGCAAATGCCTTCCCAGGTGGCTGCGACCTTGATCAACACCCGCTCTCGGCCAATTCCTGCCTGTTCATACAGGTCGATCAGGCGTTCAGCGCGTCGTTGCACGGCTTGACTGTCGAACGAGAGGCGCGCATCAACTTCGGTGGAGATGCGTCCGGGAATCAGCTTTAGTATTTCCTGGCCCACGGCAACCGCGAAACGATCGCACGCCAGGCTCAGATCGCCTGCGCACTGGGCGATCGAACTGTCTAGCAGCGGTGCGTAGGCCGGCAGCGCGGCAGCCTTGAGCAGCAGAGACGGATTGGTGGTGGCATCCACGGGCTTGAGGCGGGCGAGGGCGGCAAAGTCGCCGGTGTCAGCCACGACCGTGGTGAATGTTTTGAGCTGATCAAGTTTGGAAACCATGTCTGTTCGTCCTTTATTCGATGATGGTTTTGAAATCCTTTGAGCCCTTTTGCTTGGCTTGCCGGCCAGCGATAAATACGGGTGTACAACTAGGGTAGCAAGGCCAGCGCCTGAGTCGGGCAATCCTTTACAGCGGCAAGCGCGCCTCTATCTGCATTATTTGAATCAGTGCGCGAGCTGGTCTGCGAAGATCAGCACGCGCAAGTAAACGCTCTAGGCCTCGTCGCAGCCTTTAGCGTGCAGCAGAACCCCTTGCTGGATAGTTTCCACGCCTTCTGGTCCTGACCGGTATTTGCTGACGGTTTGTTGATGAACAGAAGAGTCCTTTGATTTTATTGCTCAAGCCAGTTTAGCGGTCTCCAAGTAATTGCACGGCCTGATCGAGCAAATGCATGGGATCGGTTGTTTGGTGAATATCCACAGAGAGCAGTTGCCGAAAACGCCGGGCGCCGGAAAAACCTTGGCCGAGGCCGAGCATATGCCGGGTAATATGGTGCAGCGTGCCGCCTGCGGCCAGATGCTGGGCGATATAGGGCCGCATATTATTGAACGCTTCGGTGCGGCTAAGTGGAGCGGCGCTGCTGCCAAATAGCTGCTGATCGACGCCAGCTAGCAAATATGGATTGTGATAGGCCTCACGGCCGAGCATCACACCGTCGAAGGTTTTCAACTGCGTCTGGCAGTCGTCCAGGGTCTTTAGCCCGCCGTTAAGGATAATTTCCAGGGCTGGAAAGTCCTGCTTGAGCTGCGCTGCGATGTCATAGCGTAACGGCGGTACTTCACGATTTTGCTTGGGCGACAGACCAGCCAGGATGGCAATGCGTGCATGCACGATAAAACTGCGGCAACCGGCCTCGCTGACCTGGCCGACGAAGTCGCAGAGCTCGCCGTAGCTGTCGCGTCCGTCGATACCGATGCGGTGTTTGACCGTTACCGCAATGTCCACGGCATCGCGCATCGCCTTGACGCAATCGGCCACCAGCGCCGGATGGGCCATCAAGCAGGCGCCGATCATATTGTTCTGTACCCGATCGCTGGGGCAGCCGACATTCAGGTTGACCTCGGCATAACCGGCCTGCTCGGCCATTTGCGCGCAGGCTGCCAGCTGCGCGGGCACGCTGCCGCCCAGTTGCAACGCCAGCGGATATTCGGCTTCGCTGTGGCGTAAAAACCGCGCACTGTCGCCATGCAGCAACGCACCGGTGGTGATCATCTCGGTGTACAGCAGCGCGTGCTGCGACAGCTGACGCAGGAAAAACCGGCAATGCCGATCAGTCCAATCCATCATAGGTGCCACGCAGAAGCGGCGAGATACTGCCGCTGGCGTGATTGTTGGGTTTAAAGCTTCTAGCATGGGACTCTCTGGTGTGCACGTATGTCATGTGCTTTCGGAGGTTGCAGGGCATTTTGAAACGTTTGGTGGTGTGCTGCACCACGCAAAAAACCGCATGTACCACCTGTTTTTGAGGATGTACCGCCATGGCAACGATCGGACCGAGAAAGAAGGCTGACGGCTCGATGAATAACGCGGCGCAGATTCTAATCAAAAAAAATGGGACCAAGTCTACACCGAGAGCCAAACCTTCGCGCGCCAGAAGGCGGTCGAGGCCTGGGCCACGCCTCGGGATAAAACCAAATAAAAGCCATTTAACGCTGCTACCTGGGCGAGGCAGGTGCACATGAGCCCACTAGCCAGGTGCTGGTGGATTTCGCGCTCGCAAATTTCGTGTCTTCTGATTAACCAAACGCTTGCAGACTTTATGTAGCAACGCGGACTTCAAAACGATGCACGCGTTTTCACACAGCCTGGAACTAAAGAAGTCGGTCAGAAGCCATTACTGATTAGAGTAGAAAATAAAGGGCTCTTCTTTTCGTTTCAGCTTGCTCGGCCAGCAAGATCGTTATGGCCGATGAGGAATTGCTGTGTAGCGGCTCGTTCAATTGGCTGAGTGCGTAGCGCTATGGCGACTATGTGCACCATGAAACCTCCATGGTCTATTGTGGCCCAGATGTAAGCGGTGAACTTGCCATCAACCGCACTAGCTTGAAGTAACGGGTGGCGTCTTATCGGCTTGATAAGTTGTGAGCCCTCTTAGCGCATATTGCTGACCGCCTTACCAACCCGGCACCGGGCACGATCCCCAGCCTTAATGGAGCTGCTAGACGCGTGATCGAAGCGGCAGGTTGTTACAACCCGATAGCTTGGGGCTTGGGTACCCAGCAGTGGCAGCGGCACGTCGATTTTGGCGAGGTATTCAAAGCGATGCTTTACTGGGCGGAACGTCCGCACATGGATGGCTCCTTTGGTCGCTCTACTCAGCCTGGCATTGACTAGGGTTCGGTCAATTGTTTTACTGTTTGCCCATACAGTATTTTGTGCAGGTATCCTTCCATGGGCAACGTTACTATTCTCGGTCCTGTGAGCAGCTGCGGTACCGAGCTGCCCTTTTTTTCCTCTCGCGTTTCTGCTGGCTTCCCCGGACCGGCGCTGGACCATATGGAGCAGAAAATCTCCCTCGACGATCTGCTGGGTATTAATGCGCCGCACACGTTTCTGGTGCGGTCCCTCGGCGATAGCATGATGGGTGCAGGGATCTTTGATGCCGATGTGATGGTGGTGAATCGGGCGCTACAGGCCATACACGGCGATGTCGTCGTCGCTGCGCTCAATGGTGAGTTCTTTGTGAAGCGTTTAGATATTTCCGCCAGCCAGATCGTATTGCGATCGGATAACCCTGACTTTGCTCCGCGTTTCGTCATGGAGGGTGATGAGCTGCTGATCTGGGGAGTGGTCCCTGACAGCATCCGGAACCACCGTCGTCATGCATGAACCGACCATTGCGTTGATCGACTGCAACAGTTTCTACGCCAGTTGCGAGCGGGTGTTTCGCCCGGATCTGCGGCGCACACCTATCGTGGTGCTATCCAATAACGATGGTTGTGTGATCGCTCGTTCGACTGATGCCAAGCCTTTCGTGAAGATGGGCGAGCCGTATTTTCAGATCAAGCACAAGCTCAGGCAGCACGGCATCGTGGCGTTCTCCAGTAACTATGCGCTGTACGGCGATATGAGCGAGCGGGTTATGGCGGTGATCGAGGGCTTGGTCCCGGCGGTGGAGGTGTACAGCATCGACGAAGCGTTCGTCGATCTTACCGGCATGCCCGGATCCATCGAGCAACTCGGTCGGCATATCCGCGCCCAGGTGTTGCAACTGACCGGCATCCCAACAGGGGTCGGCATAGCCACCACTAAGACGTTGGCTAAGTTGGCCAACCATGCATCCAAACGCTGGCAGCGGCAAACAGGTGGGGTGGTGGATATCCGCGACCCCGCACGCCGCGATCGCTTGCTGAAACACCTAGACGTTAGCGAGGTGTGGGGCATCGGCCGACGGATGACCGAGCACTTGGCCTGCATGGGTATTTGCACGGCCTGGCAGTTGGCCCAAGCCGATGCATGGATGTTACGCAAGAACTTCAGCGTGGTGATCGAGAAAACCGCTAGGGAGCTGCGCGGCACAGCCTGTTTGACGTTGCAGGAGGGCGCACCACCGAAACAGGAGATTTGCTGCAGTCGCATGTTCGGCAAGCGCCTGCACGAACTGCCGCCCATCCGCGAGGCTGTGGCCACCTATACGACCATAGCCTGCGCGAAGCTACGAGCGCAGCACTCTCTGTGCAAGCGGGTACGGGTGAGCGTTCGCACCGGCATGTTCAATCCACATGAGCCGAAGTTCGCTAAGGGCATCATTTGCGAACTGCCATACCCCACCGACGACACACGCCTGATCACTAAAGCCGCCGTCGCGGGGCTTGATCAGCTGTACCGCGAAGGCTTCGCCTTCAGCAAGGCTGAGGTACTGCTGCTCGATCTTCGCCAGCGTGGCGAATTCACTGACGATATGTTCGCCAGCACCCAGCCGGCGGCGGCTGAGCACGTGATGGGCGTGTTGGATCAGATCAACGCCAGATGGGGAATTGGAACGCTAAGGCCAGCCAGTGTGCCAACGGCACCGGACTGGGGGATGCGGCGGGATATGAAGAGTCCGAGCTACACGACGAAGTTGGATCAGTTGTGGACGATCGGCGGGCGCTGATTTGTTGGGTGCGATTGTTTATTCGCCTTGGTGTTGAGTTTCGTCCTGCGGTTGGTCCGCGCAAAGGCTGAAAGGTCAGCGATTATACAGGCATTGGATCAGCGATCGCGCGTTTGCTATGTGAGTGCGCTGCAGGCAGTTAAAAGGCCCGAGTTAAATAAATTTTGTCGCGGCAAAATTATTGCGTGGGCTGTCAAATTTATTGCTATCGTCATAACCATTGCGCTAATTCATTATTTTTAATAGAAATTCAAATAACTGACGCCAAGGATGGCTTATGCCAATGTCTATAGCGATCGCACCCCGTCGTTTGCTGGTGATTGATCCCTGTGCTGAATGTATGGAGCTGCTGCCACGGCTAAAAACGTCCGGGTGGCTGATTGACAGCTGCCGTCTCGAACAGGCGGCGGAGCATCGCTGCGATGTAGGTTTGATTCGTTTGAGTAACCTAGAAGATCTGGAAAAAATCAAGGTATTGATCAGTCAAAGTTGTGCTGAATGGATCGCCGTGTTGAGTCCGGATCTGATCGGCCAAAACGGCTTGGGCGATTTTATCAGCGAATGGTTCTTCGACTTTCACACTTTGCCTTTTGATCTGGCGCGGCTGCAGTTTGGTCTGGGTCGTGCTTATGGAATGGGACGTCTGCGCGGCTTAAACCGTCTGAACCAGCCTGGCCGAGATGATGAGCTGCTAGGTCAAAGTCAGTGCATTCGTAAGTTGCAAGCACTGATCAGCAAACTGGCTCCCACCGATGCTCCGGTGCTGATTCGTGGAGAAAGTGGCACAGGCAAAGAGTTAGTGGCAAAGAGCCTTCATCGGCAGTCGAGTCGTGCCGAAGGGCCATTTGTGGCAATAAATTGCGGTGCGATTTCTGAACATCTTATTCAGTCCGAGCTATTTGGTCACGAAAAAGGCGCGTTTACCGGCGCTCACCAACGCAAGGTCGGGCGCATCGAGTCTGCCGATGAAGGCACCCTATTTCTGGACGAAATCGGCGATCTGCCAATGGAGTTACAGGCTAATTTGTTGCGGTTTTTGCAAGAAATGAAAATCGAACGCGTGGGCAGCAGTAAACCAATCTCGGTGAATGTTCGAGTGCTTGCAGCTACCCATATCGATCTGGAAAAAGCTATTAAAGAAGGACGCTTCCGTGAAGACCTGTACTACCGACTTAACGTATTACAGGTGCAAACCTCGCCTTTACGCGAGCGAGCAATAGATATCCCGCTTTTGGCCAGTCATTTCTCTCGGCAGTTTTCGGTCGCAGTGGGGCGCCGAACCTTGAACTTTAGCGAAGCGGCCGTGACCTCGATGTTGGAGCACAATTGGCCAGGTAACGTGCGTGAACTGGCTAATCGCGTTCGCCGCGGAGTAGTCTTGGCAGAAAGAAGGCAGATTGAAGCGACGGATCTTGGTCTTGAGAAAATATTGAGCAGCAAACAAACCATTGGTTTTCTGGATGACTACTTGTTTCAGGCTGAGCGCCAAGCACTAGATGATGTATTGACCCGCTTTGCCAAAAACAGAAGCCAGGCCGCCCGAATGCTCGGCATATCTCGCCCGACTTTCTACCGTTTGCTGCACAAACATCAGATCCCTTAAGCGAATTATAAATATACCCGCTGGCTGCGGGTATATTTTGTATTGGGCTTTCGCTTACCGAACTCTCCAATAGAAAGCCTGCAATCATCCAATCAATATCGCGTTAAAATACCTGGCTAATATAAGTCCCCGCATATTTTCGAGCTGCAAGTGGTTAGCATATTTTTATTCGTCAAAAATAATAGGGGAATTTTAGACTGAAGGTAAAGTCTGGTGCATCAGGCGTCATGCCAATGGAAAGATTGGGGACAATCGTGAAATCGTTATTGACGGCGTAGGTCATGCCAACATTGAAATAGGCGGCATTTGCATCACTGCCGACAATTGACTGCCAAGATTGGCCCTTTTGTTTGATACGGCTTTTTTGACTGATCAGCTCAGAAAATGACATGGACAAGCTCATCCGTTCATTCAAGGCGAAGGCAACGCCCATGCCGAATTGGATCCAATTGCCCAGATCGACATCCCCTGCAACCTTGACGCCACTTTGTGGGCTGATATCTGAAAAACTATTTTCGAGATTATAAGTGTAGGACAGGTTGCCAAATATAACGGCTGGATCGAGAGTCTTGACCAGCGAAATGCCGGGAGTGATCGACCAGATGCCATTACCGGTAGGCAGATCCTCGGGTACGTTTAAATTAGAATTATCCCCGGGCACTGTCTTAAGTTTGATGCCGTAGGGGTCAACCCCGGTTGGCGCTTTAACCCGCAAACTGAATACCGCATCCGGCCAACCGACCGACTCATCGAGAAATTTGTAGGATACTCCGGCGTTGATATCTCCCAGCCTGGATGGCCCAGTCACACTCGCCTCAGAGTATTGCCCGCCACTTTCTTTCGCACCGGCAGACTGATAACTGGTATTACGATAGATAACCGGTAAATTTAGATCGAACTGCCAGCGTTGGTTCCAATTGTAGCGACCGGTTAAGTCTAGGGTTAATGAGTCCGACTTGATCTGATCGACGGCTATGTTGCCAAGAAAAATGGCATCCAGCGCCAAAAAGCCATTGAGGGTTATTTGCCGAGAATCGTAGTGACTGTAGGTGAGGCCGGGCTCCAGACTAAATTTGCCACCGCCAAAAAAACCACTGGCTTGCTGATAGATGTTTTCTACGCTGGGAGGCGCTTCTGAATTGTCTTTTAACGCTGTTCCATAATTATCAGTAGCGGGCTTGGGGAGCGCCTGACGGGACGCCTGTGCTCCGGTGGCTGGTCGGTCTTCTACTTGGCGCAGCCGCTGCTCCAGAATCATGATTGCGTTTTGCTGAGCTTGATACCTGGACTGTAGAGCGTTTAATTGCTGCAAAAGCTGTTGAGCCTCGGAGGCCTCCTGCGCATTGACGCCAGTGCTGGCCAGACTTACCGCTAGGGGCAGCAGCGCGAAAGCATAAAACCTCATAACAAACATCCTTGTAGAGTCAGAGAGTGCTTATCCTAACTCAATACCCGGTAGGTCGTAACGTCCGCAGTTGCTCCCAAGCACTACTGGCCATATTTGTTCGCGGCGAGCTGTCACGCAGCGCAATGTTCAACGCGGTCACGTTGTGCACGTTATTCATGGAGCCACCAATAGCTGCATGTTGTGCAACGCTCCCCTGGCCAATTTGTTGCTGGGTGTAGCCTTGATTATGATTGGCTTGCAAGGCCAGTTGCAGCCCACCATTGCGGGTTGTAACCGTTACTGTTCCCGCCGCATTTCTGAAGCTCTGCCCGCTCGCTAGGGGCATGCCGCCGGCGGGTACGGAGCCTGACGCGCCCTTGCTAAAATCGATACTAAGGTCATTCACGCCTTGGTTGAAATCACCTGCAGTACGTACGCTCTGGGCTACGCCTTGAACGTTGTTCAAACCTGCACCGCCGATAATTTGACCATTCGCACTTAACGGCTGGCTGCCGTTGCCCGCCTGATTAATAGGTGTGAAGGATAAGGTCGGTTGTGATTGGCCACTCACGATATTAAGCGCCACCGCAGCACCTATTACCTGACCTGCACTATTTTGCCAGGATGAACTCATGGTCACACCAAAACTGACAATGCGGTCGGGTAGTACATAACGGCCGCGTAGTTGAGCTAGTTCGGCGTCAGTGAGTTCCATAGGTTTAAATGGGTTACTCGCAGCGGCCGGCAGACTGATTATCAGTAAAGAAGTGACCAATAAAAATTTGAAGTCCATTTCATTTCCTCTGGCCATAGCCGGTATTTTTTAAGGTGGCTATGCCCTTGCGCACAGCGCTAGAAAAAATCACTTTGTATAAAGCCAAATTCCATCAGTTCCGCATCATTGACCGGGCTGAAATTATTCAGTCGATGTTTTGCGGTCAAGGGCTCAGGGGGACGAAGCAACGCATTGTTGCGATTGTAACTACTGCCAATGACTGCGAAGGTAATTCCATTCCAGCTCTTTTCAAATTCATTTAGGCTGATTTTTTTGTGGCCAAGAACCGGGTCGCCAATATATACCCAGCCATCGACGCTGCGCAGTAGCACCACGAAATGTTTATAGCCGCGAGTGTTAACCAAGACAATGGTTGGAACCTTGATGCTTTCTAGGTTTTTTGCGTCAAGTCGGTAGCCTCGGGCGCGAAAGCCAAGCGTGGTGGCATAGCGCTTCATATCCAGCATGGAAAAGCCTTGGCTACGAACCAGTTCTGGATCAGCTTCGGCCAGCATACCTTTGATAACGGCTTCTTCATTTAAGTTTAAGCCGTAAGCCTCGTTAAGGACGGACGCCATGGCGGCGGCACCGCAACTGAAGTCTGTTTTTTGTTCGACTAAATTAAGAAAACGTCGCTCTCGCATACTAACGACTGATTTAAAGGTCAGAGCGCAACCAGGTAATACGGCAAAAGGCACAGTGGCCGCATAAACGGGGAAGGCTAAAGAGGCAGTGCTCAGTACGAGCAGAAGAATCAGGAGGCGGAGCATTGGACCTCCGTGCTAAAAATAGTAAGGCTCAGGTGTTCCCTGAGCCTCAGGTTTAACACATGACTTTTATTTGCAGGCGTTGCAACCCGCGGCGATAGCCAGGGTATTGCTTTGCTGATTGCCACCACCGGCGGCGAAGTTGGCGCCGACGTTGCCCGATGCATTGTTAAGCGAGCCGGTCAGATCAGCGGTATTCATAACTGGCGTGTAGGTCTGATGGCTGTGACCATAACCATAGCCAGAATTAGAGCTGGCGTAACTCATTTCGTTGTTGGTAACGTTGTCTTTCAGCTCTTGCTTGACGTTCGCCGAAGCAGTAGCGTTATAAGCTTTTTGCGAAGACGCTACAACCAAGTCATTTTTTTGTTGGTTAAAGTTGCCGGCCGCCATGTTTATTCCCAGGTTGCCCGAGCTGCCGTTGGCCGATTTGTACAGAGTACTGTCATTGGCTGTGCCATAGTTCTCTAATTTGTTGTCAGACGACTCTTGCTTTATGGAAGCGCTGGCAATCGCTGCACCTTGCATAAACGCAGCGTCTGCGGTCGCCAAGGCTGCGGCATTAGCTTGTTGGTTATTGTCGCCGGCGACAATGTTGACGCCAATATTGCCGGACGCGCCGTTGACAGAGTCTTCTGCGAATGCGGAGTTTTCAGTGCGAATGTTAGTTACGGCGGATTTTTTTATGTCCTGTTTGTCCGTGATTTTTGCCGTGGCTGCTGATACAGATGCTGGACTGTGATGATCCCAGCCTCCAGCAAATGCGCCAGTAGAAAGAATAGCTGCCAGAGTAAAGGCCAGTGGCTTGAGCATGTGTTGTACTTTCATGGTAGGTATCCTTGCGATTGTTGGGCTTGGTTGGGTCAGGGTTATTGCATGACACTAATATTCAGGTTATTGGCAGTGCGGTTGCCAACTCCTGCGCTCTGATTCAATTGCACCACACCACTGCTTCCGGCAAATGCGCGGTCATCTGTCTCGACTCTACGTTCGCCTTGCTGAGGTACTACTGCATCGGAGTTCATTGTGGGCGCTGCATTCTGCGAGAGAATGCTATCGTCCATATTTTCTGGCATGGCGCTGAGCGTCAGGCGAAAGACATTGATGCTTTGATTTGCTAGCCCGGAACTTTGATTAACGCCTAGCGCGCCATGTCCCTGACTAAAGGATGCTCCTTCGATCTGCGCAGCGGCGTTAAGCCCGACAGACTCAGGCGCTATGGATGACATGGCCTGTTGAACCTGAACTGCGGAGCGTGATAATTCACCGATATTGATCACGCGCACGTTGGCTTGCTGCATCCCATTCCCTGCAGCCTGGTTGAGCATTAAATTGCCGCTATAGTGCTGGCCGCTTTCTTGTATCTGAGCATTCGTGCGTGGCTCTGCTGGGTCCGCTAAGAGTGGCTGACTGGTTAGAAAAAATGAAACTGATACAAAAAATGAAAAGAGTGCCAGCGTCAGGGACGAGTGCATATTAATGGCCTCCAATAATTTGCAGCGGAAGTAAACCCTGCTGAACACTGCGGTTTACTTGGCCCGCAACGTTACCGGCCATTCCTCCACCCTGTGAAGCGGCGGCCCCGGAAGATGATTGAGTAGGCATGGAGTTACTAAATATGGGGGCGTTATAACTAGCATTATTTAACTGCTTAGGCAGGGCGAGTCCTGTGGAAACTCCAGCGAAGTCACGATCGTTTAATTCATTATTGCCGGAAGTTCCGCCCAGTAATGTGTCGCCAATGATTCTGTTTGGCGAGGGATTAACGATTCGCGGATTAGGATCAGGGACCAATGCCTGGCGTGTGGCGACGCGGGGTTGAACCTGACGAGAAAGAATGATATCCCCGCCTGCCGCAAAAGCGGCTGTCAGCGGTATGTTTAGCGTTAGCATCAGGCAACACACAAACACCTTCAAGAAATACGTTGAACGATCCATGAGTTGGCCCCTAGGTATTTCTGAGTTTTAGTCGCCGCTATCCTGCAGCCTTGATTGCTCTAGAGCAGAAGTTGTGCCAGTTCTTAATAAATTTGAATAAGCAAAATAAAATTTAATAAAATCAAGTTGTTAGTGATTAAGTCAGGCAAGACCGAGGATGCGCACATGTGGAGGGTGTAGTACTGCTGTAGCGCTGATGAAACAGTGCCCTGAATAACGGAAATAGCCATATACAAGCCGCAAGGCTAGGCGCTGTGTGGCGGTTGCTCATAACAGGTGGGCG
>Ga0307487_1002486_pt1 | contig 11724 bp, 8 predicted proteins | sample CBIW12metaG_FD_203665 | JGI IMG/M metagenome (GOLD analysis project Ga0307487, IMG submission 203665) | Sea-ice brine microbial communities from Beaufort Sea near Barrow, Alaska, United States - CBIW 1.2 | ecosystem: Environmental > Aquatic > Marine > Coastal | place: USA: Alaska | collected... | reverse complement strand
CACCCAGCATAAGAAGACCTGGCCAGTCGACGTAATGAGTCGGCTCTTGGGTGTCAGTCGCAATGCCTATTATCGGTACTGCCAACGTCAACGCGAACGGCTGCCGAATGCGGAGCACGACGCGATGATTGAGGCTGTGAAGGAGGTCGCTCAAAGTAGCGACAAGAGCTATGGCTCCAGGCGGATAAAGCACGCTCTGAACGCCCTGGGCTATCCAGTGGGTCGGCGAAAGGCGCGTTCGCTGATGCGTGAAGCAGGCGTTAAAGCCCGGTACCGGAAGAAGTTTAAAGTAACCACCAACAGCGACCATAAACAGCCGGTGTTCGACAACGTACTGGCACGAGACTTTAGCGCTGCTGAGCTTGATCAGGCGTACGTCGGTGACATCACTTACATCTGGACCTGAGAGGGCTAGCTGTATCTGGCGGTCTTCATCGATTTGTTCAGTCGACGGATAGTCGGTTGGAGCATGGGGTCGCGGATGAACGTCAGGCTGGTGCCAGACGCCCTGAACATGGCCACCCGGCAGCGGCAACCGAAACCCAGTTTAATCGTCCATTCGGATCGAGGCTCTCAATATGCCAGCAACGCTTATCGGTGGTTGCTGTACGCAAACGGCTAAGTTGGTAGCCTGAGCCGTAAAGGCGATTGCTGGAACAGCGCGGTCGCCAAAAGCTTTTTTGCAAGCTTGAAAAAGGAGCGTGTGCAGTGGCGAAGCTACCAGACGCGCCCCACGTCACAGCGGGATATTCTGGATTACGTTGTGATGTTTTATCACAGTCGACGACTGCACTCTACGCTGGGTTATATCAGCCCAATGGGTTACGAAGCAGCCGCTGTTGAACTGAGGAAAGCAGCTTAACTGGGTTGTCACAAAGTGCTTGACCACTCCAGCCCGATTGTGTGTGTTTAGCCAGAAATTATCAACGTTACTATCACAAGTGACCGGTCCTCTAAGCCCGCTTGTATCACATCACGGACGCCGCACAAAAGCGGGTTCCCGTTTTTCCAGAAAAGCGTGCACTCCTTCCTCAAAATCAGGTTCTGCAGCACAGGACAAAAAGGACGCCAACTCTTTCTCCAACTGCCCCGCCAGCACCTCAACCTGCCCGCTCCGTACCAGGCCCTTGAGCCTGCTAGCCACACCTTGTGAGCCTGAAGCGATGCGTCCGGCGATTTTCTCCACCGTGTCGTCAAGGGTGCCAGTCTGACAGACTCTATTGATCAGTCCCCAGGCCAATGCGTTCTCCACCTCTACCGGTCGATTCAACAACAGTATTTCGAGGGTGCGTTTTTCGCCGATCAGTGCCGGCAACAGGTGGGTCATACCGCCATCCGGCGTTGTGCCGAGCGCCCCATACGCAGGCACCAGAAGGCATCCGCTTTCAGCGACAATGATGTCGGCGGTACAGGCAAGACTCATCCCATAACCGGCGGCCGCTCCTCTAATGGAGGCCACGACGGGACAGGGAACGTTAGCCAGAGCCAGAATGACCTGGTGCGCCAGACCAATATAGTTTGCCAGCAGTTGCAGGCGTTCGGCGACGGAAACGGTCAGTAGCTGCTGGAAGAACTGGACATCACCACCTGCGCAAAACACCGGACCTTCTGCACGCAACACCAAAGCTCGCAACGAGTCCAGCGCTGCACACTGTTCGAGTGTTTCAAGCAGTGTACGGAACATGGCTTCGCTGATCGAGTTACGCGCCAGCGGGCGATTTAATGTAAGGGTGCCGATACCTGCTTCAAGGCGAAAGTGGATCTGCGTTTCGGCACCTGAGTTCAAGTCAGTTTCTCCTATAGGAATCAAGATAATTCTCGTCAGTGACGGCTTCCGTTAATGGAAGCCGTCACTGACGAGGGAAAATCAGGGAATCAGACTCCCTCGATTACCGGCTTAAGATCGAAATCGTTGCTGTCACTGCTCACTGGGCGCTCAGCAGTCACGTTCGACTTGTGGGTCACCGCCGAATTCTCTTCCAGATCTTCGCGCAGCCAGCGCAACAGCGACAGGAAGGAGATAACCATCAAAAACGCCAGCGGTAATCCAACCACGATGCTGGCTGTTTTCAGCGGTTCCAGGCCCCCGACATTCATCACCACCAAGCCCGTCGCACCCAGCACCAGCGCCCAGAACAGGCGGTTATACATGCTGGGCTCCTGGCCTTCGTGCAGCTGCTTGGAGGAGATCGAAGCCATCACGTAGGCGGAGGAGTCGACCGTGGTGCCGGAGTAAACGAAGCCGACAAAGACAAACAACGGCAGGATCAGCCACTCCATGGGCAGTTGCAGCAGCACACCGAGGATAGCGACTGGGGCGCCCTCCTCTTTTATGGTCTCCAACACGGGGTACAGTTCGTTCAGCTCGGCGTGCATCATGTTGTTGCCGAACAGCATGAAGAACAGCATACAGCCCGCGCTGCCGGCCAGGGTAACGGTCAGACCGAGCTCTCGGAAGGTGCGTCCCCTGGAGATACGCGCGATGAAGATGCCCATATAAGGACCGTAAGCAGCCCACCAAGCCCAGTAGAAGATGGTCCACCATTGGGGGAACATGCTCTTACCCACCGGATCGGTGTAGAACGACATACGGGTGAATTCAGACAACATCAAGCCAAAGCTGTCGGTGAACATGTTCAGCATGAAGAAGGTGGGGCCGCCTACGAATACTATGAAGCAAAGTATGAGCACGGCCACTAGGTTGACGTCGCTCAGCATCTTGATCCCTTTCTTGAGACCCAGGACCACAGAGGTGACGAAGATGGCGGTCCAGATGCACACGACTGCGATATCGACGCTGAAGGTGTGTTCGATACCGACCAGTTTGCTCAGAGCTTCGGCCAACATGGGTGTACCCGAAGCCAGAGCCGTGGCCGTCGCACCGACCAACCCGAAGATCAGCATGATGTCGATAATCTTACCCATCACACCGTTGGCATTCTTTTCGCCAATGATCCCCGCACAGGCGCTGCTAAGGCGTAATCCACCACTCTTGCGGTTGTAGTAGGCATAACCGATGGGAAAGGCGGACAGGCAGTAGAAGGCCCAGCCTATCGGCCCCCAGTGAAACATGCCATACATGGCGGCGTATTCGGCAGCGGCCTGACTCTGCGCCTCCAGCCCGAACGGGGGAGAATTGTAGTAGTAGGTCCATTCGATAGCCGCCCAGTAGATCAGCGAGGTACCGATACCGGAGCAAAAGAACATCGCAATCCAGCTCATCCGACCGAATTCCGGGCGCGCATCGGGACCACCCAAACGGATATGGCTGTATTTGCCGAAGGAGAGCCATGCGACAGCTCCCAGGAAGAACGCGCCGGCCCACATATAGGCGAAACCGAGTTGGTTGCTGACGAAAGAAAATATCGATTTCAAAACATCCTTCGCCCCCTCCTCGAACAAGACCATTGAGATCAGTACCACCACCACCGTAATCAGGGCGGGCCAGAAGATACCTTTATCTACCTCTGCAACGCCGCTATGTGATGTTTGTTTATTGTTATTTATCATCATTTGTTCCTCTTTATTATTCTATTATTTATGTTTTTTTACTAAGACGTTCGCCCTTACTGAGCTTCCACAGAATTCTCTACCTATTAATCCTTTACAAAGAAAGTGGTCTAGATGGAGCTACCCCCAATCACGCAAAATGGACTTGCCGATGATCTGGCGCTGAATCTCAGAGGTCCCCTCCCAGATCCGTTCGATACGGGCGTTGCGCCAGATCCGCTCGACCGGCGTCTCATCCATCAAACCCATACCGCCATAAATCTGTACGGCGTTGTCAGCCACCATCGCCAGGGTTTCGCTGGCAAAAAGCTTGGCCATCGCGGCATCGGCATCGGTCATCGTGCCCTGATCCATGCGCCAGGCGGTTTCCAGCGTAAGCAGTTCAGCACTGCGCAGCCGTGTCACCATATCTGCGAGCATGAACGACACGCCCTGGTTATGGCCGATGGGCCGGCCAAATTGATGCCGTTCGGTGGCCCAACCCGCCGCCAGATCGAACGCCCGCTGCGCCTGACCAACGCAACTGGCTGCAACCATCACCCGACCGGCGACCAGCCAGCCTTGCCCCACCTCACCCAACACGCGGTCGGCGGGGACCAGGCAGTCGTCGAAGAACAGTTCGTACTGGTGATAGCCCCGGTTGCTCACGCAGCGAGGACCGCGACGGATGGTTAGCCCGTCGGAATCGGTGTCGACCAAAAAGGCGGTCACCTGGTTACGCGGCCGGCCTGCCGACTCGTCAACCCCCGTCACGGCAAAAACGATGGCAAAATCAGCCTCGCCAGCGTGGCTGATAAAGTGTTTGGCGCCGTTGATTCGATAGTACCCACCCTCGTACACCGCCCGGGTGCGTATACTCGCCGCATCACTGCCGGCACCCGGTTCGGTCAGGGCAAAGCAGTCCACCTTTTCGCCGCGGACAGAGGGCAACAGGTAACGATCAACCTGCTCACCGCGGCACGCCATCAGGATTTTGCTCGGGCGGGCAACGTAAACCTGCAACGCCCAGGACACCTTGGCCAGCTCCCGCTCAATCAGCGTCTGTGACAATGCATCCAGCCCCGCGCCGCCTACCGACTCCGGCATATTGAATGCGTAGAGCCCCGCGTCGAGCGCACGACATCTAATCTGGGCCGCCAACTCGGCCGGTACCTCACCACTCTGTTCGACGGCATCCTCATGCGGTAATAGCTCCTGCCGGACAAAGGCCTGAGCTGTCTCAATCAGCATTCGATGCTCGGTTGTTAACTGGAAATCCATGGTCTACTCCGCCAGGATGGAATTGAGTTACCTACTTACCCGTCCAGTCAGGATCACGACGCTCAACAAACGCCTTGGCACCCTCCTGAGCATCACTACTGGCCAACATCTGCATAAAGGCTGGCCAGGTTTTGGTACGCAAAGCGGCGTAGCTTTCGGAAAAGGTCAACTTCTCGGTCATCAGCACCGCTTCTTTAACAGCGGCCAGCGACAGAGGCGCGGCCTTCAGCAGTTCAGCCGCCAGGGCACGGGCCTTATCCATCAACTGGTCGGCAGGTACTACTTCGTTGATCAGACCATAACGTTCTAGGTCAGCGGCGCTCTGACGACGCCCCGCCATCAGAATCTCCATCGCCTTGGTGCGTGGCAACAGTTTGGGCAGCATAAAGGTGGCCACGTCCGGCGCGACACCGATGCGGACTTCGGGCAGATAGAATTCGGCGTGTTCGGCAGCGATCACGAAGTCGGCGCGCAGCAGCATTTCAAAACCAGCACCCACCGCTAGGCCGTTGACCGCACAGATCACTGGCTTATAGAGGTTAGTCATCTCGGGAAAACCGGCAAAACCGCCCTCGCCGAAATCTTCGAGGTAGTCTTCACCGTCAGCGACCGCGTTCAGATCCCAGCCGGCACAGAAGAATTTTGAGCCGGCACCGGTGAGGATGGCGACACGCAGGGTCGGGTCATCGCGAAAATCGGCAAAGAGTTTGCTCATAATGCGACTCAAGGACGCATCCAGGGTGTTGGCTTTGGGGCGATCCAGGACGATTTCCAGGATCTGGCCATTGCGGGTGACTTTCAGAAAATCACTCATTAAAGTTCTCCAGGTTGACGGCAGATGCATTAGGCAGCGGCCTGTGGGTGTTCTAAAATTACGGCTTTGGGGCCATTCTGATCAGGGCGTCGGCAGCGATCACCCCTTGACCCTGCGGTAGTAACATCAGCGGATTTACATCCAGTTCGGCCAACCGGCCGCTATGCTCCTGAACGAAATCGGCGATGCCTAGAATGGCATCGATCGCTGCTTCAAGATCCGCGCAGGGGCGACCGCGGAAGCCCTTGAACAACGGCGCACACTTCAAACCGTTCAGTGCGGCCATCACATCGTCACGACACACAGGCAACAGCAGCGAACGGCTATCCTTGAGCAGTTCGACCAGGATGCCGCCGGCACCAACCACCAGATAGGGGCCAAACTGCTCGTCCCGGACAACCCCGACAATCAGTTCGGCCACCGTACCGGCGACCATCTTTTCGATCAGGAAGCGATCGGCCAACGCGGCCATTGATGCGACGGCCTCGGTTACTTCAGTTTCATTACGCAGGTTGAGTTTGACGCCGCCGACGTCAGTTTTATGCGCCACTCCCAGCACCTTAGCCACCACGGGGAAGCCCAGCGTGGCGGCGGCCTTGGCAGCCTCTTTCGGGCTAGTGACGACCGCCGACTCCGGAACTGGTACGCCGTATTGAGCAAGCAACTGCTTGGACTCAGCCTCGTCCAACACCACCAGCGCTTCGCTATCAGGCTCATCGGACGGTGCCAGCAGTGGTTGACCACCTTGCGTAGCCCAGGCGCGACCCACATCCAGAGCCGCCTGAATACCGGCGAGTCCGGAATCGATACCGGTCAGCGGCACCACCCCTTGCTTGATGAGTCGACGCGCGACCGGCTCAGCCATGTTATCGGCCAGGGTCGACATCACCGCGCCCTTGCCGCCAGAGCGTCGTACTGCCTCGACAAAAGAGCGTTCGGCTACCTCCCAGGAAGCGGTGTTGCAGAGGTCGGCACGGGGGTAGTCGAGCAGGCTGATGGTGATATCGAAGCCATCGTTCATAAAGGCGGTATTGGTGGCCGCCATACGCACCTCGTTGTTCCAGTCAAACATCTGATAATCCAGCGGATTCGCCACCACGATGCGCTCGTGCACGGTGGGAGCCAGCTGCCGTTCCCCCGCTTCGCTCAGCGCCGGCATCTCCAGGTCGGTGTCGTCCATAGCATCACCGATCAGCGACAGGTCGCCACCGGAGGTACTCATCACGCCGACCTTGTTGCCGGTCAACGGACCGCACACATGCAGGACTTTTAACGCTTCAACCAGCGCCTCCATGGAATAGACTCGCGCCACGCCGGTGCGCGCAAATAGACCGTTCATCAACGCATCAGAACCGGTCAGCGAAGCGGTGTGCGACATCGCCATTTTCTGCGCCGCTTCTGAGCGGCCGGACTTGATCGCCACCAACGGCTTGCCCAGCTCTTTGGCGAAGGCGACCGCTGCTTCAAATTCTTTGGGGTTGGTAATGCCTTCTACGTAAAGACCGATCGCAGAGACCCGTTCAAGTCCGGCAAAGGTGCGGATGGCATCGTGCAGATCGAACTTCAGCTTGTTGCCCAGCGACAAACAGTAGGCGATCGGCAAACCACGCAGCTGCATGGTCAAGTTGAAGGCGATATTAGAAGACATGGTGATCAGGGCCACACCGCGATCGACACGGGCACCACCCTGCTGGTCAGGCCACAGCATGGCACCATCGACGTAGTTCAACATGCCGTAACAGTTGGGGCCCAACAGCGGCATATCGCCGGAAGCTTCACGTAACTCACGCTCCAGCTCCGCTCCATCTTCGCCCGCCTCGGTAAAACCGGTGGCAAAACAGACGGCACCGCCAGCACCCCGGACAGCCAGGGCACGGACAATATCGATGGTCAGGTTGCGGTTAACAGCGATGTAAGCCGCATCTGGACTCGTGGGCAGATCAGCGACCGATGGGTAAACCTTACGTCCGAGGATCTCCGTCTTGCTCGGGTGAACTGGCCAAATCTCTCCTTGATAACCCATCCGGTCACACTGGCGGATCACCTCTTCGGCCTCTCGGCCGCCAAATACTGCGATCGAATGAGGCTGCAGGACGCGTGCAAATGACATCCGGTACTCTCCTGAAAAAAACGTAGATTATTGTTATCCGCCTTGCCTGGAATGCAGCAGAACGTCAGGTTCCGGCCGGAGATTAACCAAGGGCAATAGCAACTGCTCTCTATCGTGCCGTGAGAGGACTGTCGAGGTTTTATAAATTTCGACAAATTTGTTACACTTTTCGTCACAATAATTATGATTGTCGCTTATGAAGCATTACGCCTTCCTACTTCTGCCAGAATTCAGCAACCTCTGCCTGGCCAATTCTGTCGAGGCATTGAAAGCCACCAATGGTTTTACTGCCACCGATGCCTATCAGGTATCACTGGTATCGATCGACGGCTCAGGGGTGTTCAGTTACAGCGGCTTCCCCGCTCCAATATCCAACAGCCTTGAAGGCCTTTTGGAACAATCGCCGCCTGATCTGCTGTTTATCCTCGCCAGCTACAATTATCGAATGCACTGCAGCGCTGATGTAATTACCGCCGTACGGCGTGCCCAAAAGCGGGTGAACCGTATCGGCGGACTGGACGCCGGGAGCTATGTGATGGCTAAATCAGGATTACTCAATGGCCACAAAGCAACCATCCACTGGACCGAAGCAGAGTCGTTCATGGAGAGTTTTCCAGCGATTGAGGTATGTCATGACCGCTATGTCGTTGACGGCAACCGGATCACGTCAGGCGGCTCAGCCAGCTCACTTGACCTGATGCTGCACCTGATCCGCCAGGATTACGGTGAGTCGCTGGCACTCTCCGTGTCTGATTTGCTGATTTTTGATACCGAGCGCCCGGGTACCACCCGCCAGAAAGAACACGCCTCAGGCCGTCTTGAAGAGCGTTCGCCACGAATCGCACGGGCCATCAAGATCATGGAGAAGCATATCGAGTCACCACTCTCGGTAGAGGTGATAGCCCAGCTCACCGGCATATCACAACGCCAGTTAGAACGAGATTTCAAAGCAGTGATGAGTAGCACCGTCGCCAAGCACTATTCACAACTGCGCATGGCCGCGGCTCGACGGCTGGTGAAAGAAACTAAATTAAACATTACTGAGGTAGCGGTACGCTGCGGGTTCAGCTCACTGGCATCGCTTATCCGGGTCTACAAGCAGAGTTTTGGCTGCACCCCGTCGGAAGACAGAAAAGCCTCTCTGCACTCCTGAATATTCTCCTCAGTTCACGGTGAGCGTTGCAATCGACGTCAATTAGCGTACTCGGCAAGTAGAAAAAGGGCCGATTAAGGGTAATTTAATTAAAAAAGGGTGGGATCCTAAGATGCCCACCCAAAGGACGCTCGCAGGTGCATTGGTAAAGCTAGATTTAGGCCGTCATATACTGACCACCATTAACCGACAGGGTGGCGCCAGTAATAAAGCCGGCCTGCTCTGAGGCCAGGAATACCACAGTATTGGCGATATCTTCGGGTGTTCCTATCCTCCCTACTGGGATTTTAGCCACTTCTGTCTCAAGTACTTCTGTCGGCATTGCGCCCGTCATTCCGGTAAGGATAAAACCTGGACAGATGGCATTGGCTGTCACCCCCTTATTAGCCAGTTCTTGTGCAATAGAGCGGGTAAAACCGAGTACCCCCGCCTTTGCGGCCGCGTAGTTGGCCTGCCCGAACTGGCCGCGCTGACCGTTCATAGAGCTGATATTGATGATGCGACCGAAGCTGCGCTCGCGCATGCCAGGGGCAAAAGAACGACACATATTGAACACTCCAGTCAGGTTGACGTCGATCACCATTTGCCACTGGCTGACCGGATCCATTTTGTGCATAAAGCCGTCACGGGTGATGCCAGCGTTGTTGACCAGGGTATCAACGGTACCAAAACGCGCTTCAACCTCGGCCCGCATCCGATCGACATCGGCAAAATCAGCCACGTTGACTTGAACGCCAGGTATACCGTTCTGGCTCTCAAAACGATCGAGGGTTTCAGGATTGATATCCGCAACCACCACCCGGCAACCACTTTCTTTGAGGGACTTGGCGCAACAGGCGCCAATCCCCTGAGCCCCACCCGTTACTAAGGCCAGTTTGATATTGATGTTCGACATGATAATTCCTACTTCTGTTTATTTTTGTTAGAGACAGACCAACGCTTGGGGATGCTCCGTTTTCAAGCTGACTGGTAAGTCAGGTTCAAGCAATCAGGCCGGTAAGCCGATCGCGAATAATGCTCTCGGCATCAGCCACGATGCGTGACACTAACTCGGCGACTGTCGGTATGTCGTAGATCAGACCTGCCGACACGCCGGCCCACCAGATACCGTGCTCCATATCGCCAGTTTCCAGCACCACGGCTCCTCGCTTACCAGCTACCAGTGGTGCTACATCCGCGAATTCCGAATCGATGCGGCGCTCTATGTCGGCCACTTCTGTGGCGATGGTGTTCTTGTAAACGCGGGCGGTATTTCTGAACTTACGAAAGATCAGCTGAGTATCCAATTCGGATGCCTCAACCAGCTTCTGTTTCAGGTTGGCATGCACGGGCGCTTCCTGAGTACCCAGAAAACGGGTACCCATGCTCACCGCATCGGCACCAAGCGCCAGCGCCGCGACAAGACTGCGGCCATCACTGAATCCGCCGCATGCGATCACTGGCACATACAGTTCATCGACGGCGCGGGGTAGCAATACCAGTGAAGGGATATCGTCCTCACCCGGATGGCCTGCCGCTTCAAAGCCGTCGATAATAACCGCGGCACAGCCCACTTCCTGGGCTTTCTTGGCATGCTTAACCGAAGTGCACTTGTGAATGACCTTTACTCCCGCATCATTGAACAGCGCCATAAAGGGCGCTGGGCTTCGACCGGCGGTCTCAACCACTTTGACTCCGGAATCAATAATCGCCTTGACGTACTCGTCGTAAGGCGGAGGGACAAGGCTGGGCAGAATGGTCAGGTTAACGCCAAACGGCTTGTCGGTCAGAGTACGGGTCCGGGCGATCTCATTAACAAGATCCTCAGGGGTTGGTTGAGTCAATGCGCTCAGAAAACCCAATCCACCGGCGTTTGCCACTGCGGCAACCAGCTCCGCTTTGGATACCCCTTGCATGCCGCCTTGAATGATCGGGTACTCAATACCGAACAGCTCTGTAAAACGCGTCTTAATCATGGAACCATCCTCAATTGTTATCGTTATAAGCCTCGCAAGAGCGATCTTTTATCTGCTTGCCGAGATTTCACAATCTTGTGTTACGTGGCAGGTATTGCTCTTAGAAGCGACAGGGAACAATGATGACGTGGGTTTGCTACATGGGTTTAATAATTCCCGACATATTTGTTACATTTTTCGTCACAATTAAATATTGTCAGAACTGATCACATTTCTATTGAAGAAAAAACATATCCATGCGGTATCGTCAGTACATCCTGATTATCAGATAACCAACGAATTTGGAGGTATGCCTAGAGCAGCAGCGAGGCCACATGCTTTGCCACCCAAGAGGTGCCATTGTGAGTAAGGATTTTCTAAAACCGATCGCCTCAGGTGCTCATAACTCCAGTTTTGGTAAGAAGCGCCTGCATCAAGCTGGCTAAATGCCTTAGAAGATATCTGGATTGGGCGCTGCTGCTGAAGTCGAATGACCTCTCATAAGCGTCCACCCTCGGACAGTTCTAGCCGCCACGCTGTAACCGGTCATTCTGAGGCGTGGTTGATATCCCGATATAAGTCTGACCGTAACGGTTGATCTGCAAACTTCTCTTTCCATACCCTTGGCGTTAGCTCTTTCACCCGGCTGGCCGGGTGTTCACTGATACGCAGCAGCACATCGGTCAGATAGGTGTATGGATTGATATCATGCAGTTTGCAGGTGCTGATCAGGCTCTGAATGATGCCCACATGCTCCGCGCCCAGTTCTGTCCAACAGAATAACCAATTTTTTCGACCTAGAGCGAACGGACGAATAGCGTTTTCGGCCAGCACGTTGCTGATCTGTAGGTCGCCCCGTTCGCAGTAACCCACCAGGGTGGGCCATTGGTTCAACGTATAATCCATCGCGGTGCGTGTCAGAGTGCCCTTTGCGACCTTGCCC
>Ga0307487_1002483_pt1 | contig 11732 bp, 10 predicted proteins | sample CBIW12metaG_FD_203665 | JGI IMG/M metagenome (GOLD analysis project Ga0307487, IMG submission 203665) | Sea-ice brine microbial communities from Beaufort Sea near Barrow, Alaska, United States - CBIW 1.2 | ecosystem: Environmental > Aquatic > Marine > Coastal | place: USA: Alaska | collected... | reverse complement strand
TCGTAAAATTCTTTTGAGTATTCTTCGGTTGCTGTTGCTTCCGCTACTTCCCCAATAGACTTATGGCAATTCATACATACATTTAATGAAGGAATACCGGCTTGTTTTGAAGTCCTGGCTGAGGAATGGCAATATTTACAATCAACCTTATTGTCACCAGCGTGAATTAAATGAGAATAATGAATTGGCTGAATTGGCTGATATCCTTGATCTACCCCAACTTGCATGAAAAAACCATATATAAAATAAGCACTCCCAAGCAATAAAATTATCGCGGTGACCAATACCAAAAATTGATTTTGTACAAAGGACTTCCAGAGAGGTGTCCTTTTTTGTTTTTCAGGTAATTCCACTCCACTTGCAACAGCAAATTTTGTTAGTGTTCTATTGACAAGAAATAATATTACCAAAAGCATTAATAGCACAAAAGCCAAAATTCCCAGGATAATATTACTTGGAATCCCACCTTCAGAAGCACCACCAGTCTGGGCAACAGGACCTGCAGCTACTTGCGGTTCCGGTTTAGGCGTTTCAACATAGGCCAGGATATCCCCAATTTCCGCATCTGATAATTGCGGGAATGCGGGCATAGGCATTTTATTGAATTCTTCAAAAATCGCTAAAGCTGCGGCATCTCCTGAAGCAATTACAGCCGAAGAATTATGAACCCAGGATTTGATCCACTCTACGCTTTGCCTTTCGGTCACACCATTTAATGCCGGTCCAATAGATTTGGAATAAGGCTTATGGCAAGCGGCACAAAGCGAATTAAACAAAGATTTTCCGTTTGCAGGATCACCTAGAGCTGAGCCCGGAGCATCAGTAATTTCTGCAGCAGGTTGCGCAACATTTGGTGAGACTTCTTTCTCCTGAGAGAAACTAAGTGCGGAAAATGAAAGCAAAAACACTACTGATAATAACAGAAAGCGTGAGGTTGAATGGCGGAATTTCACCTTTTTCATATTTTAAGTTGAATTAGCTTCTTATGTTTGGCACGATATTTTATAACTACTAAGGCAAAAATATATTGGAGTACCCAAAAAATCCAGCGACAAAAGTAACAATTAAAGTGGATTTTGGAAATGGTACGATAGTGTTAACTGTTAATTTAGACTTACTCTAAATAATAAACTTGCCCATAAGTGAGTTATTAAGTTTTACTTTTACACCAAACCTTTTTGATATGAGATTATTAAATGTTAAAGATTGTTTTGTTATAGGAATTCTTCTCCTGGGAACAAATCAAATCAGCACAGCCCAAAACGGCCGTGTCAATATTCAGCAAAATGAAATAATACCTGAATTAAATGTATTGAATTCTGAAATGACCAAGGCCGGAAAGTTTGGAGAACGTTATAAAATACAGTTGTATTATGGAGATAATAATACCGCCAGTGAAATAATCAAGACGTTCCGTTCCAAATATGACACCTGGCCTTCTGCAGTAATATATGAGACTCCAAATTACAAGGTTTGGATCGGAAATTTCCGAAACCGGTTGGAGGCAGACAGAGCTCTTCTAAAGATCAAGAGCGATTATCCCGCAGCCTTTATCCCGAAACCACAAAAAGGCTAAATTACCGCATAAAAAAAAGAGGTTGTACAGGAATAAACCCGTGCAACCTCTTTTTTTATTATTAGCTTCAGAATTTGCTATTTTTTCATTTTCTTCTTAACAGCAACTTCCTGATATCCTTCTATTATATCACCTTCTTTAATATCATTGTAGTTCTTCACCTGCATTCCACAATCATATCCTTTTGCTACTTCTTTGGCATCATCTTTAAATCGTTTTAAAGATGAAAGTTCGCCGGTGTATATTACGATCCCATCCCTGATCAATCGGATACCGTTGTTCTTGATTATTTTTCCGGAAGTTACCATACAACCAGCAATAGTTCCGATTTTGGATATTTTGAAAGTCTCCCTTATCTCGGCAGTACCAGTAATTTCTTCCTTCATTTCAGGAGTCAACATACCTTCCATCGCATCTTTTAGATCGTTGATGGCATCGTAGATAATTGAATAAGTCCTAACATCAATTTCCTCTTTATCTGCCAACTGTCTGGCATTACCTGCCGGACGCACATTAAATCCAATTATTACTGCATCGGAAGCGGAAGCCAGGAGAACATCGCTCTCAGTTATTGGCCCAACTCCTTTATGGATAATATTGACTTGTATTTCTTCCGTAGTAAGTTTTTGGAAACTATCTGTCAATGCTTCAACAGATCCATCCACATCACCTTTAAGGATAATATTGATTTCTTTAAATTCCCCTAATGCAATTCGGCGACCAATTTCATCCAAGGTAATATGTCGTTGAGTCCTTACAGACTGTTCCCTTTGCAACTGGGTACGTCTTGAAGCAATATCTTTTGCCTCACGCTCATCCAACATTACCCTAAACTTATCACCTGCCTGAGGCGCTCCGTCCAGACCTAATATAGAGACAGGAGTTGATGGCCCTGCAACTTTTACGTCTTTCCCGCGTTCATCCTGCATTGCTTTAACTTTACCTGTATGTCTTCCGGCCAATATGTAATCTCCAATTTTCACAGAACCTTCCTGAACCAGAACAGTGGCAACATATCCACGTCCTTTACCTAAAAATGCTTCAACAACGGTTCCTTTTGCCGGTTTGTTTGGATTGGCATTGAGTTCCAGAATTTCAGCTTCAAGCAATACTTTTTCCAAAAGATCTTTTATTCCAAGTCCGGTTTTAGCGGAAATATCGTGGGACTGAATTTTTCCTCCCCAGTCTTCAACAAGGAGGTTCATTGCAGCTAGTTGTTCTTTTATTTTTTCAGGATTCGAATTAGGTAAGTCTACCTTGTTAATTGCAAAAACAATTGGCACCCCTGCCGCCTGGGCATGGGAAATTGCTTCTTTTGTTTGCGGCATCACATCATCATCTGCTGCAATAACAATAATAGCTATATCGGTAACCTGAGCACCCCTGGCCCGCATAGCGGTAAAGGCTTCGTGCCCTGGAGTATCAAGAAAACTTATTTTTTGTCCATCTTCCAGTTCTACTCCATAAGCGCCAATGTGTTGGGTTATCCCACCACTTTCACCGGCGATAACATTTTCCTTTCGGATATAATCCAACAAGGAAGTTTTACCGTGATCTACGTGACCCATTACCGTTACTATCGGTGCCCGGGATTCTAAATCCTCCGGACGATCTTCCTCCGTTTCTATGGTTTCTTCAATATCTGCCGAAACAAATTCTATTTCATAGCCAAACTCCTCTGCAACTATAGACAGGGTTTCTGCATCAAGACGCTGGTTCATGGTCACCATCATTCCAAGTGACATACAGGTTGAAATAATCTTTGTGACAGGAACATCCATCATAGTCGCAATTTCACTTACGGTAACAAATTCCGTTACCTTAAGCACTTTGCTATCAGATTCCTGTTGAGCCAATTCGTCTTCCGTTTTTTGGCGGTGGTGGTCTCTTTTATCTCTTCTGTATTTTGCTCCTTTTCCTTTTCCGGTTTTACCCTGAAGTTTTTCTAAGGTTTCCCTTACTTGCTTTTGAACCGCTTCTTCGCTAGGCTCTTCTTTGGCAATGGCTGGTCTCGCCGGCCTTTTAACTCCTTTTGCTCCTTTATATGGGGTGCTTGGGGTAGTTGACGGGGCTGGCTTAACATCTTTGGCTATTCTGCGACGTCGTTTTTTATTTTTGTCTTTTGCACTTTCGGCAGCGGTCTTTTTATCGTCTTTCTTTTTTACCGGTTTTTTAAACTGGTTAAGATCAATTTTTTCTCCTGTAAATTGAGGACCGTTAAGTTTGGTGTAATTTGTTTTTAGAGTGTCTGCTCCCGGTTCTTTTTCTACTGCTTCTTCCTCAACATTTTCCGGAGTTTCCTCAGCCTGAGGTTCTGCCGGTGAAACCGGTTTCTCAGTTGTTTTCTCTTCCTTTACAACAGTTTCTTTTGAAGTAATTTCCGCTTCAACAGGTTTTATGGTTTTTGCCACAGCAATCTTTGGCTCTTCAGCTTTAGGACTAACCACTTTAGGCTCTTCAACCTTAGTTTCTTTTTCCTTAGTTTCTTTTTCCTTAGGCTTAACAACTTTAGGCTCTTCTTTTTCAGGTGTTTCTTCTATTGGCTCAACAACCTTAGTCTCCTCTACTATCTGTGGAGCTATTTCTGCAACTGGTTGTACAGGTTTTTCCTTTTCAACTTCTTTAGGTGTATCTTCAGGTTTTTTATCTAAATCGATTTTCCCAACCTGTTTTGGACCTTCAAGCTTAATTCTGGCACTGATGATTTCCTGCTGTTTGTGCTCTGCTTTCCTCTTCTCCTCCAATTCATTTTCACGAGCTATACGCAGTTCTTCTTTCTCCTTGCGTTTTTCTTCCCCAACTTCCTTAGAAGCCACTTTTTTACTTTTATCGGTACTAAATTCGTTCAAAAGTACATGGTACACTTCTTCAGAAATTTTCGCGGTAGGACGCTTTTCTATTTCGTGACCTTTGGAATTTAAATATTCCACAGCACGATCTAGCGAAATATTAAATTCACGTAGTACCTTGTTTAATCGCATTGTCTTTTCTTCAGCCATAAATCGCCCTCTAAATTAACCTCTTAAATTATTATTGTATGTTTATAACCAACATACTTTATTCAAATTCTTCCTTCAACACCCTAATTACTTCCCGAATGGTTTCTTCTTCCAAATCGGTCCTGCGAATCAGGTCATCCACATCTTGTTCTAATATACTTTTTGCGGTATCAAGGCCAATTTTGGCAAATTCGGTAATTACCCAATCCTCAATTTCATCGGCAAATTCCCTCAATTCCACATCTTCATCTCCACCATCCCTAAAAACGTCTATTTCGTAACCGGTAAGTTGGCTTGCAAGCCTTATGTTAAGGCCTCCACGCCCAATAGCTTTAGAAACCTCTTCAGGCTTAAGTATCACCTCGGCGCGTTTATTTTCTTCATCCAGTTTGATAGAAACTATTTTTGCAGGACTCAATGCCCTGGTAATAAATAACTGATCGTTGCTGGTGTAATTGATTACATCTATATTTTCGTTGCCCAATTCACGAACAATTCCGTGAATTCTGGATCCCTTCATTCCAACACAGGCCCCAACCGGGTCAATCCTGTCATCATAAGAATCTACGGCTACTTTTGCTTTTTCTCCTGGAATACGCACAACTTTTTTAACGGTTATAAGTCCGTCAAAAACCTCGGGGATTTCCTGTTCAAAAAGTTTCTCAAGGAAGACAGGGGCAGTACGCGACATAATTATTTGCGGCTTGTTCCCTTTTAATTCCACACTTTCAATTACCCCTCTCACACTTTCTCCTTTACGGAAAAAATCGGTTGGGATTTGGCGGTCCTTTGGCAAAATTATTTCATTTCCATCATCATCAAGCAGAATAATTACGCGGTGACGAATATGGTGCACTTCAGCGGTATAGATTTCGCCTTCCAATTCTTTAAAATGCTTAAAGATATTGGTATTGTCGTGTTCATGGATTTTTGCAATCAAATTTTGGCGCAACGCCAAAATAGCCCTTCGGCCAAGATCTATTAACTTAACTTCTTCAGAAACATCTTCGCCTACCTCAAAATCAGGTTCTATTTTCCTGGCCTGAGAAAGTGATATCTCCTGGTTCGGGTCTTCAACCTCGCCATCATCAACAACAATCCTGTTTCTCCAAATTTCTAAATCCCCTTTATCGGGATTTACAATAATATCAAAATTGTCATCTTCACCATACTTTTTCTTCAAAGCACTTCTAAATACATCCTCTAAGATCGCCATTAAGGTTACCCGATCTATTAACTTATCGTCTTTAAACTCTGAAAAAGACTCAATTAAGGCTATATTTTCCATATCAGTTCGTTATTAAAATGTTATCACAACTTTAGCTTTTTCAATTTCTTGAAATGCTATTTTAGCTTCTTTATCTACAGTAACCTTGCCTTTTCCAATTGGCTTGGGTTCTTTTGCTTTCCAGGACAATACAATTCCATCTTCCTTTACACCAGTTAAATTTCCTACAAATTTATCAGTTTTTGTAGTGACTTCCAGTTTTCTTCCAATATTTTTTTGGTACTGCCTAGGTAATTTTAACGGTTCTGAAACCCCGGATGAGGCGACCTCCAAAGAAAAATCTTCTTCTTCCCTATCTAAATTATTTTCAATTGCACGGCTCACCGCTATACAATCGTCTACCGACACTCCCTCATCGCCATCTATCACTATAAGAATGTGGTTTTGATCGCTTATATCAAGGGATATTAAAAATAAGGAATTATATTCTTGAAAGGCTTCCTCCAATAAATTTTCTACTCGCTCCTGCAACATAATGATTATAAAAAGAGGGGACTTTTCGTCCCCTCGCTGTATTTTTTAGATTCAACGGTGCAAATATAACAAAATTTTTGAAGAATTAAAAGCTGATGCCAAATGAAATATTATTTGTAGATTTAAAAATTCAATCATTTTTAAGCTTAACCCATGAAAAAAATCCTTGTACCAACAGATTTTTCCCCACAAGCCGAAAACGCGCTTAAAGTTGCTGTTCAAATGGCACGGAGGTTTGATGGCGAAATCTTCCTGCTCCATATGCTGGAACTCCCTTTGGTCAATACAAATACGGTGAGCGGCAACAGTACTAATGAATTGCCGGAAGCCCTCTTTTTCATGAAATTGGCTAAAAAACGTTTTAAAGAATTGATGTCCCAGGACTATCTAAAAGGAATAAAAGTTCATGAAACCGTGGAATTTCATCAGGCTTTTGAAGGAATCATGGAGATTAGCCAGAAACACAACTGTGATATTATTATTATGGGTTCCCACGGGTCAACCGGTTTAAAAGAAATATTTATTGGCTCCAATGCAGAAAAAGTGGTTAGAAATTCCGCCATTCCTGTTATGATCATCAAAAATGACCGTCCCAATTTCGAGGTAAAAAACCTTGTTTTCGCGACCGATTACAATCCGGAAAACAAACATACTTTAAGAAAGGTGAAAAAATTTGCTGAAAAAATTGACGCCATCTTGCATTTGGTATTCATTAACACTGCAAATAATTTTGTGATTGAAGAAGAAGCCCAAAAAGGTTTGGAAGATTTTGTAAAAGGTGAAGACTTAAAAAATTACACCTTAAATATTTACAATGATGTGACTGTAGAAAAAGGCCTCCTCAATTTTGCAACCGGCATTAATGCTGAATTGATTAGCATAAGTACTCACGGTCGTAAAGGTTTGGATCATTTCTTTAATGGAAGCATCAGTGAAGATCTGGTGAACCATTCCAACATGCCAATTGTAACCTTTAAAATTTAAAGAAAACTTTTTAATGTCCCGTTTCGGATAAACAACCAGAGATAATTCCAAAAAGATTTCGTCCTATCTCTAACAGCCTCCACCCCCTTTTTTTCCAACTTTTTTGAGTTGGCTTCCTTTTTAACAAAGAGATTGGCAAGGCTGGAAAGCAATTTGTTCTTTCCGGTTCCATCTTTTTTAAGCACTTCTACCTTGAAATTATTGTATTTAAGGCGCATATCACCGCTTGCCTTATATTTATTTCCCTGAAAATTGAAAAACAGGGATTCTATCTCCCCCTCTACTACAATATTTAGTGTTGGTCTTAGAAAGGAATTCATTGCTCCGGCCGAAATACTTCCCAATTTTCCAGAAACCTTAAAATCGTCATCAATATTGCGCACATCAAATTCCCAATTTAAACTAAGTGGTGCTTCGTTCATAAAACTGGTTTCAACGTGAATTTTTGTTTTAAGAAAATTGTTTGATTTCAATCCTATATTTGTAATGTTCACAGCTTCTGCCCGCAGGTTATAAAAACCAACTTTTCCCAGAGAACCGGATTCTATCACTTTCTCCTCGTACTCCACTTGTGAACTATCTATAAAAATTGAATCAAATTTTATTTTTGCACCCAATTCCCTTATCATTTGACTGTAAAGAGGCTTAATGCTGATGTCATCCGGCAATAATTTGTTCCGGTATACTTTAAAATCGGCACCGGAAATATGGGTGACAGGGGCAAGTAGATAAAGACTGTCATTTTTAACCGCCCAGTTCAGTCCGTTAATTTTAATTGAATTTAACTCGAGTTGAAACCTGTCTTTCTCAATGGAAATCCTGCGGTCAAATTCGGCTTTGTTGTATTTAGGAATTATTCTGAAGTCTTTAACCGCGAGATCCCGGTTTTTTAGCTTTAAATTTTTGAGAATGATGGTATGAGCTTCATCCAGTTCATAAAAAATAGAATCGCTTTCAATTTCCCCACTCTTATACTCAAAAGGCAAGGTTCCTTTTAAGGTTTTTGAATTTATAAGGATTTCATAAAAATTGAGCTCTTTAATCGAAAAGTAAAGCTTATTGGAAACTGGCTCATTTTCCTTTATGATAAGGCAACCACCGCTCACATTAATTTTTTTGACAACAATTCCCTTTTCAAAATGCAGGTTTTTATTTTTGATTGAACTGTCCTGAACCGAATCGTTTTCATTGAAAATCACCTCCGGATTGCTGATGTCAATTCCTCCAATTACGATTCTTTTATTAAAAAAATAATCAAAGTAACTAAGATTTTTAATGAGGATCTTATTTGTTTGAATGGAATATTTCCCAACTTTCCATTTCGGTTTTGCGATAGTTACCTCATCCTTAATAATACTTACCTGGATTTCATCATAATCTACAGTGGCTCCTGAAAGTTGATGCCCCATATTCTCCCTAAGCTCTTTTTTCAGATAAAAATTAAGAATTAAAACAAGACCAGCAAAACAAACCAATACAATTAAAACAATGCTAAATTTATTTAGGTGCTTTTTCAAATTTTCATTTATTTATGACCAAATTTACCACTCCATAATTAACCTATGAACAGCTTTAAGAATTTATTACTTAAAATCTTGGATTATGTCAGCGTTAAATTTGGATTAAAATGAAATTTTTTGAAAAACTGACAACTTTAGGCAATATATTTGCAGTATAATTCATGGAGTGTATTTAAAGTAAATAAATGATATTGAAATTAGTTTTAAAAATAGGGGTATTGGCCATAGAGTTATTTTTGGCATTTTATAGTTTGATCATATCCGACAGTCTTTTGGTCAAATTCCTGTTTTTTGCTTTTTCTGCAATTATCGTTGCTTTTGCGGTGACAAAAATAACCAATAAATTATTGCCTGAAGACAAGGATTATATTTCTTCCGAACAAGAAAATAGTTAGATAAAATGAAGTTGCATTTTCTGATCTTTTTGAGAAAAAATCAGTTTAACTTGAAAATCCGATGAACCACTTTCATCGGATTTTCAAGTTAAAGAATTTGATGTTCTCATTTAATATGATGACCTGTTGGAAAATTGAAACAGGAGGAAAATTATTTATATTTCCGATACGCATAACAAACACCGGGATTTGGAAATTCCAGAGGCTCATGTAATTGTAGACGCGGGAGATTTTACTGAAAACGGAACCAAAGTCAGAACTTTCAACTTTTTAGAATGGTTTTCACAGCTTCTCCATAAACATAAAATTCTCATTGTCGGAAACCACGATTTTTATTTGAAAAAAAAAACAGTAATCATTTTGATGCAACAATTCCAAACGATCAATTATTTAATGGATAGCAGCATCAGTATTGAAAATGTGAATTTTTAGGGATCACCTTTTACCCCCAGAGATGGATATTGGGCGTTTAATAAATCCCGGGGCAGCCAAATTTCTCACCACTGGAACAAAATCCCCCAAAACACCAATTTTTTGATCATTAATGGGCCACCCTTTGAAATCCTGGATGAATTGGACAACAAACATCATATTGGCTGTGAAAAATTGGCTGAACGAATTCGAAATTTAAAAATAAAACACCACATTTTTGGCCATGTCCACAACAATTATGGAATTGTGCGCACCAAAACAACTATTTTCATAAATTCGGCTTCCCTGGATGAAAAAAAACAGGGCCATAAACGCTCCGCTTATTATAAATCACTTACAATCTTAAGCAAACCTTAAAATGAGGCATTTAAAGTTAATTAAATATTAAGCCGTTCATTATTAGCATTTTGTTAACATAATGAAGATTATATTTGCCGGACGAACAAAAATAATGGATCATTAACTTTAATGAATGTGATTATGAGCACAATTACACAAACCGCGATTATTGATGAAGTTAAAAATTTGATCTCTTTTAGTATAACCAATCCCGAGGTTGAGAATACCAAATTTGAAGATCTGCACCGAAGCATTGTTAAAAAATATTTTGACGCCAAGGATATCAAAATCGATTACAAGGCTCAAACCATCGATTTAAAACTCCCAATGTCCAATAACAAATACACTAATATAACTTTTGAATGCCTGGACCTGAGTAGTTTCATACAATCCTGTATAAGATCAGACGAAGGAAGTTTATATTTTTATCGAAATTTGTTAGCACATTATGATATTATGAGTGCCGCATAAAGCATTCAATTTATATTTATAAAAAGCTCCATCCAAATCAGGATGGAGCTTTTTTTTGTCCTTATTCAACAAATAATCACATATACTCAAACAGGAATTTTCTTGTCATATTTGTATTTATAAGATGATTTTTAGCAAAAATTCTGTCATATTCATAGTTTAATTCATTGAAATTACGCAAACGTTATAGGTGTTCTTAGGGAAAAGACCCTAAAACCTGACGGTTATCATATTCTAACACTTCTTTTAATTAACACAAAATAAGGATCCTGAAACTGACAATCGTCATATTCAAGTCTCCGCTTCTAACCCAACTTTGCTCAAAATTAATAACAAGAACTATGAAAACTCAACAAAACTTTTGGCCGACAATTGGAAGCCTATTTATATTGATTCTAACAACACAAATTTCCGTTGCACAAACATTCAAGGTAAATACCCCTGCTTCCAAGATGGAAGTATTAGGAACTTCAAACATTCATGATTGGGAAATACTTGCAAAGGATTTCCAGGGAACCATTAACCTTGAACTGGAAAACGGTCAACTTGTAAAGATCAGCCAACTTGATTTTTCTGTAATTGCAGAAAGCCTGGAAAGCGGAAAAGGAGGAATGGATAAAAATACATACAAAGCCCTTAATACCGACAAATACAAAACAATAATTTACAAACTTGTCAAAGTAAACGATATTGATTGCACCTCAAAAAGTCCATGTAAAATTACTACCAGTGGGTATTTAACCATTGCAGGGACAAAAAAACCGATAGATATCACTTTCGATTCAAAAATAAGCAATGGTAGCATTGTTTTATCGGGGAACAAGTCCATAAAATTGTCAAATTTCAACATTGACGCTCCAACGGCAATGTTTGGGACAATTACTACGGGAGACGAGGTCAATATAAAATTTCAAGCTGTATTCACTAAATAATTTAATCAAAAACCAATAATCAAAATTCAATTTAACTTTAAAAATTACCAAAAATGAAAAAATTAATACAATTTTCAATCTTTATGTTATTAGTAGTTTTCGGACTACAAACTCAGGCGCAAAACAACAGAGACCTGGACAATTACAGGCAACCGGATAAAAGGGGAATCAATGTATTTGAATCACCTAAAGACACTGCATCTACTTTTGATGGTTTGCATGTTAGATTAGGCGCACAATCAACACTACAATTTCAAGGTCTAGATCATGAAAATTCAGGCTTCGTGCCACTTGCAGAAATTGGTTCCAACTTTAACCTTGC
>Ga0307487_1002481_pt1 | contig 11741 bp, 11 predicted proteins | sample CBIW12metaG_FD_203665 | JGI IMG/M metagenome (GOLD analysis project Ga0307487, IMG submission 203665) | Sea-ice brine microbial communities from Beaufort Sea near Barrow, Alaska, United States - CBIW 1.2 | ecosystem: Environmental > Aquatic > Marine > Coastal | place: USA: Alaska | collected... | reverse complement strand
CGGTCAAAAGGATGACGCAGGCCTGCAAACTGCGATGCCGCCGGCATCAGGTTGGCAAAGATAGACAATTTGACCCACCTGGCTGGGCGAGTCTCCTTGAAAACAAGCTGTTTATGGACGGAAACTAATTAGAAAGGCAGTTATCTATCCCACCTATTGCGGTAAACATCCCCTAAAATTGGTCCCGTGTCCGGATTCGAGAGTGCGGCGAAGGTTGTTGGCCAAGCGTCCGGAGGTTTTATTTCGGGCTGCCCGCCTTCCACCAGTCTCTTGAGTGGATAGTTGACAGCTGTTCATATTGATGTATAACATTACATGACAGTGAATTTAATTATTAGCGCGCCTTGCAGGCAAGCTTGAGGAGAGCATATGCATGAAAGTCGGAACACGTCTGATTTGCCAACGGTGGGGCTTGGTATACCGTTTGAGGAGTGGACTATCGGGCGTCGCTTCAAAACTGTTGGACGTTCAGTGACGGAAGCAGACATAACTAACTTCGTATGTATCACGGGAATGCTGGAAGTCCTCTTTACGAATCTCGATTACCTTGAAAAAGAATCCGTTATACCCGGTAGGTTAGCGCCCGGTGCGCTCGTCTACAGTTTTGCTGAGGGATTGCTAATGCAGTCGGTTATGCAGCATACGGGACTTGCGTTCCTCGGCATGGAACTAAAGGTGAATAAGCCGGTAATTGCTGGTGATACGATCCACGTCGAGTGTGAAGTCATATCATCACGCCGTACTTCCAAGCCTGGACGAGGCATTGTTTCGGCCCTGAACAATGTAGTGAATCAACGAGGCGAAATCGTTCTTGCTTACAACGCCACGCGGATGGTTAAAGCAATCAGTGATAACGGGTAATAGTAAGAGAAGTTTCACAAACTGGAGAAAATAAAAATGAAAAAGATAAGTCATCTCGTTCCGACCATATTTTCTACTTGTATCGCGCTAGCAGCCGTATCGCCCACACTTCACGCGGATACAGCTATTCCCTTGGCAACGTGGGGCGGACCAAATCATATAAATATCAGACATTTTGTTCCTGAACTGGAAAAAGCGCTTAAAGAGAGAAGTTCGGGCTCTGTCACGCTGGAGCATTATCCCGGCGGTCAGATCGCGGAAGATAGAGATATGCCGACTGCAATTCCACTAGGGCAAGTCAAGACCGGCTGGATTACGGTTAATGGATGGACGGGCACCGTTTCCGACACGAAGGTTTTCGATGCTCCGACCGGTTTAACCATGCCGCAGATGGACGAAATCATTGATCAGCCCCAAGGGTTAATGTACCAGCTCAACGAGAAGTTTAAAGAGAAGAACTCAGTCTTGCTTGGCTTGGCAGACCTAGGTCCGCCCGCCATCGTGTCCAGTAAGCCACTTGAAAGGCCCGAAGACTTTAAGGGCAAAAAAATAAGGGTATTCTCGCAAGGCCAAGCAGAGACGCTGAAAGCTCTGGGGGCTTCGCCAGTAAGTCTTCCTTTCGCTGATGTTTATTCAGCTTTGCAATATGGGACGGTGGACGCTGCTATTACGGGTTTTCAAGGAATTAGCAGTCAGCGGCTTTATGAGGTCGCTGACTATGCTCTTGTTCCTGCCAGCTTCTTCGGCACGACCATGATGGGGTGGGCAGCTAATAAATCCTGGCTGGATGGGCTGTCAGAGAACGACAAAGAAACCGTTGTACATGCCTTTGATATTGCCAGTCATTCTGACCGGAAAGCAATCATCGATGAAATTGGTGAATTGAACGAATCGTATAAAGACAGGGGCATGACAATTACCAGACTAGGGCCTGAATCACCGCAATACGACGCGTGGCAGGCCGTAATGGGCCCACTATTGAATGAAGCTCTTAGGGGAGTAAGTCAAGAAGTTCGCGATCTGGTTCAAAAAAAATAAGGATAGTTCATGGCCGTCAGGATCCTGTTGATCAATCGCGGATTGACTATGAGGAGGATCGGAAGGGCCATGATTGATCAACATGGCGTGGTGTTCTGACAGCTTTGGTGATGATAATTTCGCCCAACAAGAAGATACAAAAAATGAAATTCCTTATTCGCTTTATTGACAGGGTCGGCGATGCGAGCGGACTCTTGGCAACCATAGCCATATGGCTGCTAACTTTCACCGTTACGTACGATGTGGTTTTGCGTTTCCTCGGACAACCTAATCTATGGGCCTCTGAGGTCAGTATTTACTTAATGGTTGCGCTGGCCTTTTTGGGCGTCGGGTCGACGCAGAGGGCTGACGGGCACTTTCGGGTGACCTTTGTTCGTGACCTGTGCCCAGGTCCAGTTCGCACGGCATTAGACATTCTGGCGCTCGGCGCCAGTGTCCTGTTCGGCGCCGCATTTACTATCGGCGCTTGGAATTTGGCGTCGTTTTCAATGATGTTGAATTTGCGCACTTCAACTTTGCTTGAGGTTCCCATGTGGGTTCTGCAGGGCTTGTTGGTCGTGGGAGGCTTTTTATTCACAGTCGCGGCGCTTCGAGACCTTATCGAGGTAATCCAGCATGGTAGTGCTCACCGGGATGCATCTAGCCCCAGTGAGGTGGTCTGACCATGACGACCATTGTTGTTAGTGTTGCTCTCTTTTTCCTTGTGTGCCTTGTTTGTAGCGTCCCAGTATTCGTAGCTATGGGAATGAGCGCCTTGCTAGGTGGCTATTTACTGGGTGATCTCGGCACCCTTCAGGACGCAGCACTTGGCGTTTACAGCGCACTGAACAGCTTCGTACTCCTAGCGGTTCCTCTGTACGTGCTGGCTGGTACCTTGATGCAGCAAACGGGGCTATCCCATCGCCTCTTCACCTTCGCCGCAGCCCTAGTCTCAGGTCTTCGCGGCGGACTTGGTGTCTCGACTGTAATAGCATGCGCAATCTTCGCTGCCATCTCCGGATCAAGTGTAGCAACAGCGGCCACTATCGGTTTGGTCGCGCTTCCCGTGCTTACAGCAAACCATTACAAACGGTCACGTGCTGGCGCCTTGATTGCAGGCGGTGGGACTTTAGGTATTCTGATACCCCCTTCGATTGGTTTGCTGTTATACGGTGCGCTAACGGAGCAGTCGATCGGTGCGTTATTCGTCGCTGGACTAATTCCCGGAATGGTACTTGCGATGGCGATGGCAGTTTACACGGTCGTCGTGAATCCGGGTGCTACAGATATGGTTCAACTTTCTGCCAAAGACCGAATAAAGGCGACTCTGGACGCTGGACCGATCTTGCTGCTTCCCATCCTTATTTTTGTCGGTATCTACACCGGGGTGGCCACTGCAACCGAAGTGGCGGCCTTGGCAGTGGTTTATACGGTTCTTCTGGGGCTGATTTCACGGACTTTGAAATGGCCTCAATTCGTTGAGGCCGGCCTAACCGCAATGCGGGCTTCGGTAATGATCCTTATGCTGGTCGCGTTCGGCGCATTGCTGACGCACTTCTTGACTGTCACTCGCATCCCGCAAGGCCTGACCGAGCTCATTGCCGAGTCTGGTTTAGGGTTTTTCGGAACGGTCACGTTGATGGTCCTGTTTTATGTGATCTTAGGTATGTTTCTCGAAGCCCTGTCCATGATGCTTATAACTATACCTATCCTCTATCCGGTGGCGTTGGCAATTGGAATTGATCCTCTTGCGTTTGGCGTTTTTGTCGTACTGGCTATTGAAGTGGCCCAGATTACGCCGCCAGTTGGCATCAATCTTTTCACTGTCGCTCAAATTGGCAAGATCCCATTTGAACGATTAGCGGTGTCGGTTCTGCCCTACGTGTTAATCATGTTGGCGATGATGTACACCGTCGCATACTGGCAGGAGCTTGCGACCTGGCTTCCACAAACCATGGAGTACAAACAATGAATGCTAAAGACGCTCAGTTGGACCGATCTGCACTCTGGTCCTCATACGTGGACGACGACTATGTTCTCCAGCTCCGGTCATACGTCGAACAGAACATCACTCCAGAAGCCGTGCGCATCGACAAAGAGGATTATTATCCAGTAGATCTTATCAAGCGGCTTTCTACACAAGGCTACAACAGTGTTTCAATGGAAGAGCGTTTCGGCGGCCAGGGGCTGGGTTATCAGTACGCCGCAGCGATTTTTGAGGAAGTATCAGTGGCCTCGGCGGCCGTCGGAATCTCATTGATTACCATTTTTCAGGCGCAGACCATGATTGCCCACTTTGGCGATGAGAGTCTGAAGCAGCGCTATCTTCCCGAATTTGCCAAAGGCTTGATTACGTCCTATGCACTGACGGAAGTCGCACATGGCAGCGATATTCGACAACTCGATACCAAGGCATGGAAAGAGCAAGACGATTGGGTTATTCGCGGCGAGAAGCATTTTATAACCTCTGGCTCCGCTGCCGAGCTTTTTATAATTTTGGCTCAAACTGAGATAGGCGTTTCAGTATTTGCTATACCGCGTGATTCAAAAGGAGTCAGTTCATACGAAGGAGGGAATTCTGCGACCTTCGGCTTGCGCAACGGCCCTCATGTGAATGTTGTTTTCAAAGACGTGCGTGTTCCAGCAGACCATCTTATCGGTGTAGAGGGCAAGGGTGTTCGGCAGGCTGTAATGGTATTGAACCATTCCCGGATTCTAGCCGGTGCGGTTAGCTTGGGTATCGCCCGCGCGGCGTTCGAAGGTGCGCTCGTTTTCGCTCGCGATCGCCGAGCCTTTGACCAACATGTACTGGAATTTCAGGGCATCCAGTGGTACTTCGCGAATATGCTCACGGAGATCGATGCTGCGAGGTTGCTTGTCTATCGGGCCGCACTGGCACTTGACCGCAATGAACAGCCAGCACGGTGGGGCAGCGAAGCGAAACTGAAAGCATCCGAAGTCGCGACGGATGTCGCCAGTCGTGCGGCACAAATTTGTGGTGCATACGGCATCATGGAAGAGGCACCTTTTGGCCGATATCTTCGTGACGCAAAGGCTTATGAAGTTGCCGGTGGTTCCAGTGAAATTCTCAAAAACACTATTGGCAAATTCCTCATGCCGGTAGCCGGACTAGACACAGTGAAGAGAAAGACTTAATGGAAACGATTTCCTCCAAATTGCTCAATCGAGCGTACATGTGCGGGCAGGCCCCTGCGGTGATTTACGATGAACTGACACTTAATTGGGCCGAACTGAGCAATCTGTCATTGAGGGCGTCGACGCTACTTCGACAGCATGGGATTAAGAAGGGGACCCATGTCGCTTTCCTGTGCACCAATCGCCCGGCGTATTTGGTCGGCTGGTTTGGTTTAGCAAATATCGGTGCCATCACCGTCTCTCTTAACACGGCCCTAGTTGGCGAAGGACTTCGTTATGCTATTACTCAGTCTGATGCTGAAGCAATCTTTGTAGAGCGCTCACTGCTGGAAACAAACAGGTCAGATATCGAGGCAGTGCTGAATGAGCGGGCGCTAATCATATTTGATAAAGACGAAGGGCTGTTTCGCCAAGTCAGAGATTTGGAGCCTGATGCGGCATATGACGGGGCGGGGTCGGATCCTGTAAGCATCATATATACTTCTGGGACAACAGGACGCCCAAAAGGTGTTCTGAATTGCCATGAGGCGTTCCTCGCCAGTGGCCGCTGGATGGTGCGTTCCCTGAATATCGTTCAGGAAGATCGGATTATGGTATTTTTACCTCTCTTCCATACCAACCCGCAGATGTACGCGGTTATGTCGGCTCTGGAGGTCGGTTGTGCACTGGTTATCCGGCCGAAGCTATCGGTCGGTCGGTTTTTTGAAGAGGCCCGCTACTTCAAATGCACAGTTTTTACCTATGTTGGCACTGTGCTGGCAATGCTGACGAGCCGGCTTAAAAACGAGGAGAGAGACCATTTGCTTACTCGATGCGTGGGAGGCGGCTGCCCCGAAGAAGCATGGCAAATCATGGAAAGCCGATACGGCATCACGCCTTTCGAACTCTATGGAATGACCGAATTGGGTGGGTGGGTGACAGGAAATACTACTGATGATTACAGATTCGGTTCCTGTGGCCGTCCCCGCCCGGATATGGACGTAGAAGTCTTTGATGATGAAGACCGGCCCGTACCGGCCGGATTGCAGGGGGAGATTGTTGTACGTCCTAAAATACCTTTTACGATGTTTTTGGGCTACTGGGGTAACGCAGAGGCAAGTTGGGACGCATCACGGAACTTCTGGTTTCACACAGGAGATATAGGCAAGAAGGATGAAGATGGTTATCTATACTTTATCGGTCGCCTTAAGGAAATAATCAGACGTGGTGGAGAAAATATTTCTCCTGCGGAACTGGAGATGGTCCTCCTCGATCACCCGGGTATCGATGATGTAGCGGTGGTCGCAGTGCCGGATGCAATTTTTGGTGATGAAATTAAGGCCGCGATAGTAGCCAATACAACCTTTTTCCCGCAGGACATCTGGTCTTTTTTGGAGGGCCGCGTTCCCACATACATGTTTCCACGTTATATACAATTCGTCCCCTCCATTCCTCGCACTGCCACTCAGAAAATTCTAAGAGCACCGCTGCAGGAAGATAGCAAGGACGTTGTCGATCTTAATATAAGCGGAAAATCCGAAACAGGCCCGAGGAATTGATTAGTGTTCCTTTTCCAACTACGATGACGATCCCGTGCCTTTTTGCTGGAATAAAAGCGCCGATTAAATCATAGCGTTAATGGCTCGTTTTTCCGACAAACTCAATAATAAGTCGAACGTTTGTTAAGGGATACTAGGGAAGCATAAAAACATGAGAGAGTGTGCTAGACCGGTGTTGGAGGGCGTACGCATTATGGCGCCAATGATGCCAGGTATCGTCCCATTCGGGATCACCACGGGAATGGCATTGTCGGACGCCGGCCTCTCGCCCGTAATTGCTATCGTATCCTCTGTCGTAGTCTTCGCCGGCGCGGCCCAGCTTGCGGCGCTGCAGTTGATCTCCGAGGGTAGCTTACCAATTGTGGTCTTTCTCAGTGCATGCATTATCAATCTACGTTTTTCAATGTACAGCGCGTCATTAGCGCCATATTTTGCGAGCTTGGCACCGCGTTGGACGTGGACGATATCCTATCTGCTCTCAGATCAAGCGTGCACTGTTACGTTGCTGCGTGCGCATCAAGAGCCACATCGCACTGATCTACGCTGGTTTTATCTTGGCGGTGGCATGTTCATGTGGATTACTTGGCAGATGTCTGTATCCATTGGTGTGTTTGCTGGCTCACATTTACCCTTGAATGACTCCCTCAGTTTTGCACTACCGCTTGTATTTATGGGTTTACTAATTTCTTCTGTAGTAGATAGAGCGACCACGATAGCAGCCTTTTCTGCGGCTTCAGTGGCGGTGATCGGTAACGACTTACCGATGAACCTTGGTTTTCCCTTGGCCACCATTATCGGTATCTTTGTTGGTATTGTGGCGGAGAGTCGAGCCAACCCAACCCGTCGTTCTGATGGTTCGGACCTTAAACAGTGAATTGGAATTCAGGTGAAATAGTTTCTGTCATGGTTTTGCTCGGGGTCAGTACATTTGTGCTGAGACTGTCATTTATTCATTGGTTCGGTGCACGGCCAATACCCCCAGCACTGAAATCGGCTCTGCGTTTTGTCCCAGCATCAGCTCTCGCCGCTTTGATATTACCCGCTGTCGTTTACAGCGGAGACTCTCCCGGGTTCCAACTTGAAAATTTCCGACTGTTTGCTGCCGCAGTGGCGGCTGTTGTCGCCTGGAAAAGTCGGAGCGTGCTCTTGACCCTAGTTTCTGGCCTTGGCCTCCTTTGGCTGCTTAACAACTTTTTGGGAAGCTAGGAGTCTGCGCGGTAGGAACGTTTTGAGCATTAAGCTACATGGCCACATTATTGCCGGTCCAAAATGAGTTCCGGAACCGTTAAGCAGATTGACAGCTAGGTTTCCTTGCCGCCACTTGAAATTGCCCGATGGATGAAAACAGGGGCAACGTCTGCGTGAGAAGGAAATTTTCTGACGAGCAAATCATCAGCATTTTGAGGGTCGCTGAGGCTTGCCTGGCGGTATGGAGATATCCGAGGCCCGCCGGTTGAAAACCGCTGAAGATGAGAACGCGAAGCTTAAGAAACTTCTGGCTGAGTCTCTTATGGACATGAGGCTCTGAAGGCGATTCTCAACCGCAAGGACTGACTGCATATTCCGGCCCATCATGAACTGTAGTGGTTCAATGATTCCGGACACCAACGTAGGTGGTAATATTGCCGCCATAAGCGAGGTGTCTGATGACCAGAAAACGACGATCTTTTACGCCGGAGTTCAAGCAGGAAGCCGCCTGTCTGGTGCTTGACCAAGGGTACTCTATTGCCGAAGCCAGCCGCTCTTTGGATGTCGGCGAAAATGCCTTGAGGCGCTGGGTAATGCAGCTCTCTGAGGAGCGTGGCGGCATTACCCCAAAATCCAAAGCTTTAACCCTGGAGCAGCAGCGAATTCAGGAATTGGAAGCCCGTTGTGAGCGGCTGGAACGGGAGAAGTCGATACTAAAAAAGGCTACCGCTCTCTTGATGTCGGACGAGATGAATCGTACGCGCTGATAGACCAGTTGAGTGAGCAGGAGCCGGTTGAGATGGTCTGTAAAGCGTTTGATGTATCTCGGTCCAGCTATTACGAATATCGCCGCAGGCGGTCTGTAGTAGATGCCGAACGAGTGGTTCTGCGAGCTGATGTAAACCGGATATTTCGCAAGAGTCGAAGCTCGGCAGGAAGCCGGATGATCACCACCATGCTCAACGACGAAGGCGTTTTGATTGGACGCTTCAAGGTTCGTCGACTGATGAGTGAACTGGGGCTGATCTGCAAACAGCCAGGGCCGCATGCATACAAACAGGCAACAGTGGAGAGGCCCGACATTCCCAATCGACTGAATCGTGAGTTCAGCGTCAGTCGCCCAGACCAAGCCTGGTGCGGCGATATCACATACATCTGGGCTGGCCAGAAATGGAGCTATCTGGCAGTCGTTCTGGACCTTTACGCCCGCCGCATTGTTGGCTGGGCACTATCAGACCGGCCTGATGCTGAATTGGTGGTAAAGGCACTGGATCGTGCTTACGAGCAACGAGGAAAGCCAACTGGGGTTCTGTTTCACTCCGACCAGGGCAGTCAGTATGCCAGTCGATTATTCCGTCAGCGGCTCTGGCGTTACCGAATGGAGCAAAGCATGAGTCGCCGGGGAAATTGCTGGGACAATGCCCCAATGGAAAGGGTCTTCCGAAGCTTGAAGAGTGAATGGATTCCGTCACTCGGCTACCGATCAATTCTTGATGCACGAAAGGATCTTGGAGACTACCTGATGAACTACTACAACCGACAACGCCCCCACGTTCAATGACGGTATGTCACCTGTGGTCGCCGAAGAAAAACTTAAAATGATGTCCGGTATTAGTTGACCACTACAATACCCCTGTGATTTAGTGAAAAGACTAAATTAAAATGTTCAATATAATCATTAGCTCCGCACAACCCACTATGTTTACACACAAAATCGAACAGGAAGTAAGCACTATGATTAAAAAGACCCTGATGGCCGCATCCGTACTCTCCCTGGCCCTTGCCGGCGCCACGGCACACGCCCAAACCGGCTATGCCAGCGCGTCTGTCGGTCAGGCTGATTATGATATCCCGGGTTTCGATGAAGGAACCTCATTCAAGCTAACCGGTGGTTTCCAGATCAACGAGAATTTTGCCCTGGAAGGCTCCTACATCAACTTCGGGGAAGCCGAAGACGACACTGCCCCGGTCTGGACAGCTGAAGCGACTGGTTTCAACCTTGCGGCGGTTGCTACCCTGCCGATCACCGAGCAGTTTGATGTATTCGGCAAGGCTGGCATGCTTTTCTGGGACGCAGAGATAAGCGAGGAAGGTTTCGGCCAGTTTGCCGAAGATGACGGCTCCGATCTTGGCTTTGGCTTTGGCGCATCCTTTAATGCCTCCGAACAGGTGAGCGTTATCGCCGAATACGAAATGTTTGAAGTCGCCGATGAAGACCTCAACAATCTGTCCCTGGGCGTTCGCGTTAACTTCTAAGCAACCCACACTATGGGATATTTTGACTTCATCCTGACAGAACGCCGGTTCTCCGGTAAATTCTGATCGTAATAATATCTAAAAAGGATTGAGAAATGGCTCAGTTATCAAGCGCCCCCATCTTTCCTTGCACTTGGGCTACCGCCCCTCTACTGTGAATTGAGCCCGTCTATTTTAGAGGGTGGGTAACCCCCCATCAGGGCGAGGCGGTAGGTCGATAATAGAAGCAGAATCTCACGTTAAAGTTGTAGTGGTTCTTCCATGAGAGACAGGAATTCATGGTCTAGACCTTGTCGGCTTTGGCGTGAGGCAATCTCATACTTCTTGAGACCTGATCTCAATCTCGCCTTGGACTGACAAGCGTCATCCAAGGATTCTGATTCGCAGACTCCAACCGACATGTAACTCACAGGTCCAGTTTCAGTGCATTTTCACGGAGCCACTCCCGGTACCGCTGATACTCCGGCATCACTAGCGCTCTACCTTGTCCAACGTAAGCGCCTTTAAATCGACCCACTTGCCTCAGGGGTATTGAGCCACTTTTTTTGAAGCTGGCAACTCGGTGTTCCAAGGCAACAGCGCTTCCAGCTTCTCCACCGTATCCGCCTGGGCAATATGCGTGAGCAGGTGGTGGATGTGTTCCAACTGGTTGGTTTTAGCCGTTTCGACAAGGGAATAGCAGGTGGCGCTTACGAAGAACCACAAGCCAAAATTTGCGTATAGCTGCCACTGCGTTTATCGGATCTTATGTTCATTGGGAGATAGCCTGTTTACCATAAGACCTGTTGTCGGCAGTAGACGCGGAGCGGGTAAGGCCACTTTGTTTGTTTTTTGACCGATTTGGTGTGTCTGCCGGAGCGGATGGGAAAGACCTACGAAAAACAGCTTTAACCACAGGCTTTTCCCCAAATTTTGGGGATAACTTTAAGCCGAATTACGCTTCACTGTCTGGCGACCGGTCATCTTAATTGTCGCCGAACAGCGGGGTTTGGAACCGATTCTATACAAAAAATCCTCACACTTTCTCTCCAACGGCAACAAAATCTGTGCCTCAGGCAACAGAGTTCATGCCAGCGGCAACACTTTTTATGCTCTGACCTGGTTCTGCAACGCTAACTCCCGCACAGAACTAGGTATGGTGCGGGAGCTAAAAAGCAGGCAGTCTGATGGAGCCGCAAAATAAAACGAGTCAGTTATGATCCAGGGTTATCAAAAATGACTTCCGCCTATGAAACTCCGGTATTAGTTGTCGATCTGGAAGCGACCTGTTGGGAGCGTCGATTAGCACCTTCTGGCGAGCGCCAAAGCACGCATAATATGGAGATTGTCGAGTTTGGGTGTGCCCTGGCGACTCGGGACGGCGAGTTGTTGGATAGTCAGTCATTTCTGGTGCGGCCGACACAAAACCCCGTGCTCAGTGAGTTCTGCCAGTCGCTAACGAGCATCCAACAGTCGATGGTCGATGCTGCCCCCGTTTTTTCGGAAGCGTGCCACTTAATAAATGTATGGTTAGGTCAACCCCACGCGGATTTTTGCTGGTGCAGCTGGGGCAACTATGATCGCCTACACATCCAAGCAGACGGCGAGAAGCACAAGGCATTCCCATCGCTGATGAACTACCCGCACTTAAACCTGAAACGACTTTGGCGCCGGACCACGGGGCAAAAACGTAAAAACGGGATGGCCCATGCTCTTGAGTTCCATGGACTGGCGCTGGAAGGGCAT
>Ga0307487_1002480_pt1 | contig 11749 bp, 14 predicted proteins | sample CBIW12metaG_FD_203665 | JGI IMG/M metagenome (GOLD analysis project Ga0307487, IMG submission 203665) | Sea-ice brine microbial communities from Beaufort Sea near Barrow, Alaska, United States - CBIW 1.2 | ecosystem: Environmental > Aquatic > Marine > Coastal | place: USA: Alaska | collected... | reverse complement strand
GTCTCCCCGGTATAATACCGATTTAATTTTTCACTGTAAATAATATATAAACTGTGCATTTCAAAAGGGATTAAAACCAAAAAAACCCCAAAACATAAGTTTTGGGGTTTTCAAGTGGTACCTCCAGTTATACCACCTATCTAATTTTGTGCGTTTCCTCAACCCTCTAAAATCCACCCAACCCCTGCGGTTATTACTGTTTAATGCCCTTCACAAAATAAAAAGAGTATAAGTAAACAAAGCTAAATAAAGATAGTTATAGTTTTTTTCGGGATATATTCGGGAAAGTAGTAGTTTTGTATTTCAAATTTCAGCTTATGAAAGTACGTTTTTTTACCCGCTTCAATTCTAACCCTCAAAACATCTTTGTAAGGATTTACCAAAGCAAGGATTTAGATAAGACTACAAAAACGGGTTTGATAGTTCCAAAGGACGCGTTTAGCAATACTTACCAAAAAGTTAAGGGCAAATCCAATATTAAAAATAAAGATGCTGTTAACAATAAGTTGGCGGGGCTTAAGGCTAATTTGCTCGATTGCTATAATGATACAGTAATGAATGATAACGATTTTCACAAAGACTGGCTTAGGGATAGGGTAGATAAGTATTTCAACCGTGTTACCTCAACTGACACGTATAAAAAATACCTAACCAAATGGGCTAAGCATTACAATACTACCGAAACCATTAATAAAGATACGGGGTTGCCATTGGCAAAAGCAACGCTTAAGAAGTATAACACGGCTTCAAATTGCCTGTTAGCATTTGAAAAGCATTTAGGCAAACCCATACTTTTAAAGTCCGTTAACTACGATTTATACAAGGATTTTGTAAGCTATTGTTTGAACGTGAAAGGTTATACACGCAATACCACGGGCATTAATGTAAAAACCCTAAAAATGTGGCTGAATGAAGCTAATAAACGGGGTTTTTGCAAGGTAAATACAACGGATTTTAAAGCAATGACCAACGAAACTAAAGACGTTTATTTAACTGAAACCGAAATTTCAAGAATATTTAACCGCAATTTTAACGATAATTTAAGGCTCTCTAATGCACGGGATTTACTTATAATAGGCGTACGAACCGGCTTACGGGTTTCTGACTTTATGAGGTTGAATATTGCAGATATAAAAGACAACTTTTTAGAGGTAAAAACCCAAAAAACAGGAAAAACGGTTGTAATCCCTATGCACGCCCAAATTAATGCTATTATAAAGCGTAATGGGGGCAAATTGCCTAAAGGTATTTCAGACCAAAAATTTAACAAGTACATAAAAGAGGTTTGCGAACTTGCCAAAATCAATACCAAAATTGAAGGCGGTAAACAAGACCCGATAACCAAGCGTAAGGAATACAAAACTTATTTAAAGCACGAATTAATAACCTCCCATACTTGCAGACGTTCCTTTGCATCAAATCTTTATGGTAAGATAGATAACACGGTTATAATGGGTATAACCGGACACCGTACGGAAACAGAATTTTTAAAATATATTAAAATAACTCCTAATCAGCACGCGCAAACCCTCAAAACCTATTGGGAAAGCTTGCCCGAACCTACAAAGGAAAAAGCCCCACTTAGGAAAGTTAATTAGTATTTAATTAGTGTTAAAACCCCTTTAAAATGGATTTAAAGCAACTATATCAAGACGGCATAAATAAAGAAAATAAATATACATCAGTTGGTTATAATATGACCCGATTTAACCCACTACATAAGGAACTTTTTAAGGCTCAATATATCAAAGATAGGGTAACACGTCAAGAACGGCTTAGGGTACTTTTAAAAGACGTAAAACCTAATGACAAAAGCGGTTGTGTACCACCCCGAAAACCTCAAATTATATATAAAGATTTAGGTTTTGATAGTTATGAGAAATACGAAAAATATCAGCAAAAGGGTATGATATACGGGGGTTGGGTTTGGCTATCTTACAAGCGATTTACGGAAATGGAAAACCATATTTTAGATAGGTTTGATAAAGCAGATATATTATTTAAAGAAGATGAAATTAAAGCGGTGTGTTACCTTATAGACCAGTTATTTACATTTCATAGGGGCGTTTTTGATGACAAAACAGCCGATTATGTTTATTGTGATGAATACAACGAATATTTTTTTGATGCGTTCCAAGAAAAGATAAATTCTTTACTTAAAATTGAAGTTGCCCCAATAGATGAAACCCTTTCAAAGGTAGTAAGGACACCGCTAAAATGGAACGCTGAAAAGCAAATAATAGGTACAATATTCGGAATTTTTAAACAGGAAGGAATTATAACAGGTACTTATAAGGATATTTCCGAAGGTCTAGCGAGTTTGTTTGTCAATCTCAAACAAAGTACGTTGAATAATAATTTAAAGCTTAATGAAAATGCAAATGAAGGGAAAGTTTATTACAGTAAAGAAACCGAAAGAATAATTAAAACTCATCTATTGGAATACGTAAAAGGAACAGTTAAGAAGGATAAGAAATAAAATTAACTTTATCTAAGAAAAACCGATTAACATACCTTTTTAGAGAAAATAAATACATGTTAAACTACTTCTAAAGCCCTTTATTTAAAGGGCTTTTATAATATACCATTACGGCATACTTTTTTTTTAGGATGTTTTGTATTAATGTGCGTTGCTAAATATTTGCAGTATTAAAACACTAAAAGTATGAAAACGCAAACCATTATTAAAACAGAAATTCAGGGAATAGAAGCAAAATTTCTGATTTCTCTTTTCGAGAATGTAAACAACCGCCTTAATGAACTTCAAAAGGTTGTAATCCCTCAACCGGACACCGCATTATTAACCCGAAAGGAAGTAGCTAAAATGTTAGATATTTCCCTTCCTACTCTTCATAATTGGGTTAAAAATGGAACTATCCAAGCTTATCGAATAGGCAACAAAGTAAGGTTTAAAAAATGCGAGGTATTGCAAGCCCTCCAAAGTATTAACCCAACCCCTGCCAAGTAATGACCGGAACAGAAAAATTAAACCTTGCCACTTCAATATTAGACGAATTGGCAACCGTTGGGTATTTGGAAAATGAACGCTATAAACTTCAAGCCCTTTACCAAGTCCGGGAATACCTAAAGCCCGTCAAAACAACTGAAAAACCTACAAAAGTAGATAGAACTTTAGAGGGTCTTAAGCTACTGTCAAATATTAATACGCCTGACTTAAACAAGCAGTTAACCGGGCTTGCTATTCTTGCCGAAAAGGCATTAGGCGAAATACACCTAAATTCAGCAAAATCAATCATTAAAGGCTAATAACTAGCAATGATTGACGGTATAAAAATAGACGTGCCTAACCTTACGGGGGCTGAATGGCTGGCTAATGATTTGCTGGAATTTTTCACATATACAAGTGCGAAAACAGGCGAATTATTAGACGGCTCACAGGCTGCAAATTATTGGGGTCTTACATTTATTATCACCTCATCTACTAAAACCCCGCGTGTTAACTATTGCAGCGTTAGGGGGTCTTTACATAAGTATTTCAATAAAGGCGTTCACAATGCAAACGATTTTACATTTAATGACCTACAAGAAGTTATTAAAGACCTTCAAAGCAAATTTAGTATAGAACCCAAAGCCGCGATTTTGCGAAATGTTGAATTTGGCGTAAATATTAAAACCCCTATACCAGTAAAAGAGGTTTTAAATAACCTTGTTGCACACGGAAACGCCCCTTTTGGATCCCTTAAAGTTGACGGGCTGCATTTGGGTAAATTCATTGGGAAACAGCAATACAGGGCAAAGGTTTACGATAAGGGCAAACAATACAACAAACCCGAAAACAACCTAACCCGTATTGAATTTGCCGTTAAGAAAATGAAGTATTTACAGCCCTACGGGATTACAACCCTTGCAGATTTGCAGGAATTGGACAAAGTGCAACCACTTAGAAAGCTTCTAACTGCCTTTTGGGATAACCTCATATACTACGATAAAAAAATTAATTGGAAACAGCTTACAGACTTTGAGCGTAAAAAGCTGCTTTATTATGCAGCTTCAAGAAACTGGCAGGACTTTAACCCAACCCAAAGAACGAGGGCAAAAAAGCATTTTCAGGGATTAATAAGCAAGTACGGGGCTGCAAATTCACAGGCAGAAATTAGTATTTTGATAGGGCTGAAATGGAAGCAACTGGCATACAAAAAATGTACACGAATTAACCGCCTTATTTCTGAAACTGGAAGCAAAGAAATGTATATGAATTACCCGTTAGAATACAGGGATAAAACATATACAAACGAGGGCAAAGAAATTAATTTAAAAATTACCGAAAATACATACCTGAAAATGAACTGGAATTTAACAGGAAAAGCCCCTAATAAAATTTATCAAAAGTGCCACACGTGCAAAAAAGATATTTCAGGAAAAAAGGCGGGGGCTTTATATTGTTCCAAGAAATGTAATAACAGTTTCCAAGCCAAGAAAAGAAAACTTAAACGGCACAATTTAAAATTTATCGAAACCTCTCAACTAAATAAATTACTGGCAAACCTCAACCGCGCGCGTTTGGTTTTGTTGGTAGAATATCAGGACGGGGGCAACCCCTATGCAGATACTTTGCACCAAAAGGAAATAAACGCCCCGCCCCTATGGGTGCGCAAAGTAACCAGGGTAACGGTACAAAACCAAGCCCCGCGCGCTGTTCTTAATAGCCATAGGGCAAAGAAATTAATAAGAATTATATCTAACCTGAATAAATAGAACTTATGAAACGGAAAAATAGGACTTTTTCAAAATCGCAAAACTATAATTTGCAACTTCAATTTAAATCTGACTTTAAAGCGGGTAAATTTAGTATTTGTGAACTTGCAAGGCGTTATAATGTCGATAGGCGCAAATTATTGAAGTGGAAACATAAATATTTTGGAAAAGGCAGTATAAAGCAAAAGCGAATGTTTCAAATGAGTATGGCAGGAATACCAACCAAAGTAATAGCTGAATTTTTTAATGTACCCATTAGCCAAGTGCATTTAAGTATAAGAAACAGCAAGAAACAGCCCTTGACTTTGTTTTAATCGCTAGGGGGGTATATGTATTTGCAAGGTGCTAATAGTGCGTTAGAACCCTTTAAAATAAGTGCGTTTGCCAAAACCCCGTTTTCTACCTATTTGGTTTAATTTAAGTATCATAAATAAATAAAAAAACTACTATATGAAATATTTTAATGAGGAAAAAGCGTTTAAATATTACTGTAAAGGATTGAACAGCAAGGAAATAGCTAAATTATTAAATTGTAGTTTTCGGACGGTGCAAAACTACATGAGCGCTGAAAATTGGAAGGAAAAACGGGCAACCCTGGATAAAAAATAAAGGCGGGCTTGTTGAGGTGCTAATTTCTTTGTTATCTTTACTATTCCTAAATTCAAAGAATATGACTTTTAAAACAATCTTGCCCGTGTGGTATGGTACGGTTCCGGAAACAGCCGTAACGCTCTCTTTGAAGCGTTGGAAGCCTAACCCGTGCGGGTTTTTTAATTCCTAAATTCAAAGATTATGAAAACGCAAAACACGCCCAACGCAAAACAGTTCCAAGAAACTACAATTAAATATCTTGACACCCTTAAGCAAGACCCCAACGACAAAAGTAAAAGCCTTTTAGAGATAAAAATAACAGGTGGTTATTTTGAATTGGCAATTAGGGCAAAATCTATTATTGCAGTTTGTCAAAGTGCCTTAATGAGTCAAGAATTTAAAAGCGAGTATCATACTCATTTAGATTTAACAAGTGTATTAGAACTGGCTAACCAAATGATACTATTAAACGAGGCGGAGTATTTAGACCAAATGCGCGCTTTAGCATCAAATGAAGATAATAAGGCTTAAATTTCTTTAATATCACACCACATAAATAAATTCCTGGCAAACCTCAACCGTAATAAGTTGAGGTTTTATTTTTTCTACTCTTTGCCTAATTTCCTAAACCAAATCTATTTTTCGGGAGGTTTTCGGGAAAACCAAACATAAAAAAACCCTAAACACTTGATATAAAAGCGTTTAGGGCATTTGGGTGGTGGTACCTCCAGGAATCGAACCAGGGACACATGGATTTTCAGTCCATTGCTCTACCAACTGAGCTAAGGTACCATTTGCTTTAAAACTTGTAACAAGCCTTTCAAGCGGATGCAAATATAATTTCATTTAATTAACTTGCAAAGGAAAAATTAAAAAAATGCTTTTGTACCTTCGTTTTTTTAAAGGATATCTATGAATCTTGTAATCGATATAGGAAATACACTGGTAAAAATGGCTGTATTTCAGGGGGATATACTAATCAAGAAAAAAATTTCATTGAGGCTCGATTTTTTAAAAAATCTTGAAGAATTGGAGCAAAAGTATCAAAAACCGGACAATGTTATCCTTTCTTCGGTCTCAAAAACCCCTTTAAAGTGGTTGCAAAAGCTAGAAGAGGGTTCCAGATTGTTTACTTTGAACCAACAATTGCCGCAAGTATTCACCAATTTATATTTTAGCCCAAATACTTTGGGAAACGATAGGATCGCACTTGTGTCGGCAGCAAGTAAACATTTTCCCACCGATAATGTCTTGGTGATAGATTCCGGCACCTGTATTACCTACGATTTTAAAAATAACAAGAACGAATATTTGGGTGGGGCCATATCGCCCGGTCTGGAAATGCGTTATAAGGCGATGCATAGCTATACCGAAAATTTGCCGTTATTAGACCGCGAAGAGGAAATAGCGCTTATTGGGAACACTACAAATAGCTGCATGCATTCCGGGGCAATTTATGGGATAACTTTCGAAATTGATGGAATAATTGCTGCTTATCAGGCTCAATATAAAGATTTAACAATAATTTTGACAGGTGGGGACTCACAATTTTTGTGTAAGCGATTAAAAAATAGCATCTTTGCGAACTCAAATTTCCTCCTGGAAGGATTGAATTATATATTAGAATTTAACAAATCTCAATGATTAAACGATTTATAATAATCGTGGCCTTACTATCTACTGTGCTGGCGGCCGCGCAAGAAGGGACTTCATCTCCCTATTCATTTTACGGAATTGGCCTTACAAAGTTTAAAGGAACGGTAGAAAATCAATCAATGGGTGGTTTGCGCCTTTTTTCAGACAGCATACACCTTAACCTAAGGAATCCCGCCGGCTACGGCAAGTTAAAGCTAACCACCTATACGGTTGGGGGAAGCCACCAGAGCACCAACCTAAAAAATGACCAGGCCAGCGAAAGCAGCCGAACAACTTCCCTGGATTACCTGGCAATAGGGATCCCAACCGGAAAATTGAATTTTGGCATTGGCCTTATTCCTTTTACCTCGGTTGGATATAAGATTTTGAATGTCAATGAGGAAACTGCAAACCGGTTTACCGGACGTGGTGGAATGAATAAAGTGTATTTAAGTACCGGCTATGCGGTTACCGACAATTTGAGCCTAGGGGTAAATGTAAATTACAACTTCGGAAATATTCAAAATAACTTTACCGCATTTCAAAATGGAATTCAGTTTGGGACAAGACAAATTGATAGAACAGACTTAAGTGGTTTTAACCTTAATTTCGGATTGGATTATCAACGGGCACTTTCAGATAACCTGAATTTTTATACCGCAGCCACCTATTCGCCTAAAATGGATATTACCGCCAAAAAAATTCGAAACACAGCAACAATTACCTTGGGCTCAAACGGGAGTGAATTGGTAGTCAGTGAAAATGATATCACTTTCCCTGATTCAGATCTCAGTTTACCGGCGCAACTTACTCTTGGAGCTGGTTTGGGAGCATCAAATAAATGGTTTTTAGGAACCGAATATTCCTTTATCCAAGCGGAAGATTTTAATGCCGTAACTCCAAATCAGGACGTGAGTTATCAAAATGCTTCCCAATACAGGCTTGGAGGTTTTTACATTCCACAATACAATTCCCTCACTAGCTACTTTAACAGGATAGTTTACCGTGCCGGAATTCGTTTTGAAGAAACAGGACTCAATATCAATAAGGAAGCGATAAATGAGTTTGGCATATCTTTTGGAGTTGGATTACCAGCAGGTAATAATTTCTCCAATGCAAACCTTGGGATTGAGTATGGACAGCGCGGTACTACAAACTCAGGTTTGATAAAAGAAAACTTTTTAAAACTATCAATAAGTTTATCATTAAACGATAAATGGTTTGTACAAAGAAAATTCGATTAACCACTATTAAACTATTAAACCCCTTAAAACTAAAAAAATGAAAACGAAATTCATACTTATTCTTTCCGGAATATTTTTAAGCACCGGATTACTAAAAGCCCAGGATACAGATTGTGCGGTTAAGGCTGCATTGGCTTACGATGACGCCAAAGCCCAACGTTATGACCAGGCATATGAGCCTTTAATGGTAGTGAAGGAAAAATGCCCAACCTACAGCCTTGCAACTTTTCAATACCTAGACCGTGTTTTAAACTATAAGTTGGAAAAGGCACAAGGTCCTCAAAAAGTAGCTGTTGTAGAGGAAATAATTCAATTGATGAATGATCGTTTGAAATATTTTCCTGACAAAACCAATGCAGGACAGGTACAGGCAGATATCGCAATGTTGAGATTCGATAATGAAATTGGTACCAAAGAAGAGCAATTTAAAGCTTTTGACACTGCCTTTAAAGCAGACAGGGAAAACTTTACAAGTGCACGTGCTTTATACGCATACTTCTCCTTACTGGTAGATTTACAGGATGCAGGGAATAAGACATTGGAAGATGTTTTTGCCAATTATGATCAAGTGATTTCGAAAGTCGAAGAAGAGGAGATTGCCCTTGCTGAAAGACTTGCGCCACTTTTGGAAAAACAAGAAACCGCAAAAGAGTTAACAGCAGCAGAAAATAAAATGATTTCAGATTCTGAAATCAACCTGAAAGCATATAGTATTGTAAAAGGAAGTATAAACGCAAAATTAGGTCAGAGAGCCGATTGTGATAACTTGATTCCATTATACAATAAAGCTTTTGAATCCAGGAAAACCGATGTTGCCTGGTTGAAAAACGCATCAGGTAGGTTATCTGCAAAAGATTGTACAGAAGATCCTATTTTCTTTAAAGTTTCTGAAGCATTGCACAAAGCTGAACCATCTGCGAAATCTGCCCTTTATATGGGACAGTTAGCTGAATCAAAAGGAAATGCCACACAAGCCCTGAAATATTTTAACGAATCGGCTCAACTTGAAACCAATCCATCGGATAGATCAAGGGTTTATATGAAATTAGCCGATAACTACAGGAAAAAAGGGAGTTTTGGACAGGCAAGGACTTATTACAGAAAAGCTCTTGACGCAAAACCATCAGAAGGTAGGGCTTATTTACATATTGCAAATATGATTGCCCAAAGCGCAAACAACTGTGGAAATACCACTTTTGAAAAAAGAGCTGTATATTGGTTAGCTGCAAACTATGCTGCCAAAGCCGGAAGTGTAGATCCTTCCATAAGCGGTACGGCAAATGAAACGGTTAGGGCTTACAAAGGAAGAGCTCCACAAAAAGCCGATATTTTCCAGGAAGGAAAAGAAGGTCAAACTATAAGTATTGGGTGTTGGATTGGAGAAAGCGTAAGAGTACCCGCATTGTAAACTTATGATCATTACATATCATAAAATAATTCCAAGCATTGTCACGGTTATTACTGTGGCAATGCTTTTTTCATGCGAAGGAAATTTAAACCGGGTACGGGCAATGGATATTGAAGGAATGAACCCCCAGGCCATAGGTAAAGATTTAAATTTAAAATATACCGATTCCGGACGGGTAGTGGCTACTTTAAAGAGTTCAAAAATGCTCGATTTTTCCAATTTGGACTTTCCCTACAGGGAATTTCCGGATGGAGTGGAAGTGGAATTTTTTGATGAAGAACAAAATAAAAATACCGTCACCGCCAATTATGCCATTATTTACGATGAAACCGGTCTCGTTGATCTGCGTGGAGATGTGGTGTTGATAACCAGTGACAGCACAAGGCTGGAAGCAAACCAACTTTACTGGGGCCAAGCCCAGGGATGGGTGTTTACGGACAAGCCCAATACCATTTCATTTGCCAATGGAGCCCTTAATAAAGGCGAAGGCTTTGATTCCGATTTAAATTTTACTAATTTTCGTTCCCGCACAAATGTGGGGATACAAATAATTGAAGAGAAAAAATAAACAATGAAATTTTTTAAATATTTTGAATTTGCCTATTTATTTATTGCCGCATTTTTTCTTTTCGAAACCGTCCGAATCTGGGATACCGAGAGAAATAGAGCGTATCTCTTCCTTTTCTTTGTGGTGATCGCCATTTTTATGTTTTTCTTCAAGAGAAGGTTCAGGAAAAAATTTGAAAAAAGGAACCATTAATCCCTATGGACTCTGACATACTAATAATAATTTGTGCCTTGATATTGTCGGCCTTTTTCTCTGGAATGGAAATCGCCTACGTTTCTTCAAATAAAATTTTTATTGAAATTGAAAAAAGGCAATCCGGGTTTCTGGCGAATGTCCTGAAGCGACTCACAAAAAAACCTTCAAAATTTATAGCGACCATGCTTGTTGGCAACAATATCGCACTGGTGGTTTACGGGTTTTTTATGGGAGACCTGATTATGGCATGGTTTGTTGGCATGCAACCTATTGAATATGGGTTTTTAAGGGTTATAGTAGAAGATTTCAGTTTGCTTACCCAAACAGTAATCTCTACACTAGTTATCTTGTTTACAGCTGAATTTCTCCCAAAGGTGTTTTTTCAAATTTATGCCAATTCCCTTTTAAAATTCTTTGCCCTTCCGGCATATATATTTTACATGATTTTTGGTTTAATTTCGACTTTCGTAATTTGGATTTCGGATTTTATCCTAAAAAGATTTTTTAAAACCGAAGGGGACGAAGTACAATTGGCCTTCAGTAAAATTGAACTTGGAAATTTTATCTCGGAACAAATGGAAACGGTGGAATCTGATGATACCGTGGATTCTGAAATCCAGATATTTCAAAATGCCTTGGAATTTTCGGAAATAAAAGCCCGGGAAGTGATGATCCCAAGGACCGAAATTGTGGCCGTAGATATAAAAGTGGTCCCCAAAGACCTGATCGAGATCTTTACCGAAACAGGCCTTTCAAAAATTCTTATCTATAATGAAACCATAGACGATATTATTGGCTATATACATTCCTTTGAACTTTTCAAAAATCCCGAAACCCTGAAATCAGCTTTGATGACGGTAATTTTTGTTCCGGAGACCATGTGGATAAAAGACGTTCTGAACATTCTTATGAAAAAACGGAAAAGTATTGCTGTAGTAATAGATGAATATGGAGGTACCAGCGGTATGATCACAATTGAAGATATTGTGGAAGAACTGGTTGGCGAGATAGAGGATGAACACGATTCTATTTTGTTGATCGAAGAAAAACTTGCAGAAAATCATTACAAATTCTCAGCCAGGCTGGAAGTGGATTATTTGAACGAAAATTACAAACTCGACATTCCGGAAGGTGAAAATTATGAAACCCTTGGAGGCTTTATTACCAATCATACCGAGGAAATTCCACAGCAATTGGAGGAGGTTCAAATAGAAAATTTCCGGATCAAAATCCTGGAGGTTTCCAATACTAAAATTGAATTGGTTGAATTGGAAATCAAGGATAAGAAATAAAATACATCATTACTTAATATTTTGCAAATATTAAGTTTAATAATTAAGCTAAAAACACTATTTTCGCCCACAATATCAGATAAATTATAACTACACATGG
>Ga0307487_1002479_pt1 | contig 11751 bp, 9 predicted proteins | sample CBIW12metaG_FD_203665 | JGI IMG/M metagenome (GOLD analysis project Ga0307487, IMG submission 203665) | Sea-ice brine microbial communities from Beaufort Sea near Barrow, Alaska, United States - CBIW 1.2 | ecosystem: Environmental > Aquatic > Marine > Coastal | place: USA: Alaska | collected... | reverse complement strand
ACCCCGGGGTCCTCCCCGATCGCGACCAGAATCTCCGACACCGCCGCCTGGATGCGCGCCTTATCGACCCCCACGTCGACCTACGCGGTTGCGGGGCGCGGGTTGCGGTTGGGTGTGCGCTTCGGCTTGGCGGTGGCCGGGTCGTCACTGGAGACGCCACCGTCGACGACGCCCTCATCGATGGGCGCCTTCGGTGCCGGCATCGCGATGGGCGGCACGTCAGAAACCGGGCGCTTGTCGCTGGAGAGCCACTGCGCACGTGGCGGCAGCTGCTCCACGTTCGTGAAGATGTCGGCAAGGGCGTGCTGGTCGAGCGTCTCGTGCTCGAGCAGGGCCGCGGCGAGCTCATCGAGGATGCCGCGGTTGCGAATCAGCACCTCGTAGGCCTCGTCGTGCGCGTCCTCGAGCAGCTGGCGCACCTCGTTGTCGACCTGTTCGGCGACGCGCTCCGAGTAGTCCCGCTGGTGGCCCATGTCGCGGCCGAGGAAAACCTCGCCGGAACCCTGACCGAGCTTGAGCGGCCCGACTGCCGCGCTCATACCGAATTCGGTGACCATCTTGCGAGCGGTCGCCGTGGCCTTCTCGATGTCGTTGGAGGCGCCGGTGGTGGGGTCGTGGAAGATGATCTCCTCGGCCACCCGGCCGCCCATGGCGTACGCGAGCTGGTCGAGCAGTTCGTTGCGCGTCACGGAGTAGCGGTCTTCGAGCGGCATGACCATCGTGTAGCCGAGGGCACGGCCGCGCGGCAGAATGGTGATCTTAGTCACCGGGTCGGTGTTGCGCATCGCCGTGGCGACGAGGGCGTGTCCACCCTCGTGGTACGCCGTGATGAGCTTTTCCTGGTCGCGCATCACGCGAGACCGACGCTGCGGTCCGGCCATGACGCGGTCGACGGCCTCGTCGAGTGCACGGTTATCGATGAGCTGCGCGTTGGAGCGAGCGGTCAACAGCGCGGCCTCGTTGAGCACGTTGGCGAGGTCGGCGCCGGTGAACCCGGGGGTCTTCCGGGCGAGAACCTCCAGGTCGACACCGGGCGCCATCGGCTTGCCCTTCGAATGCACCTCGAGGATGCGCTTACGGCCGAGCATGTCCGGGGCGTCGACGCCGATCTGGCGGTCGAAGCGACCGGGGCGCAGCAGCGCGGGGTCGAGGATGTCCGGACGGTTCGTCGCGGCGATCAGGATGACGTTCGCCTTCACGTCGAAGCCGTCCATCTCGACCAGCAGCTGGTTGAGGGTTTGCTCGCGCTCGTCGTGACCGCCGCCCATGCCGGCGCCGCGGTGGCGGCCGACGGCGTCGATCTCATCGATAAAGATGATCGCCGGGGCGTTCTCCTTCGCCTGCTGGAACAGGTCGCGTACGCGGCTGGCTCCGACCCCCACGAACATCTCCACGAAGTCCGATCCGGAAATGGCGTAGAAGGGAACGCTCGCCTCGCCGGCCACGGCACGGGCCAGCAGAGTCTTGCCGGTTCCCGGAGGGCCGTACAGCAGAACACCCTTGGGGATGCGCGCACCAACGGCCTGGAACTTCGCGGGCTCCTTGAGGAATTCCTTGATCTCTTCGAGCTCTTCGATCGCCTCGTCGGATCCGGCGACGTCAGCGAAGGTGACCTGCGGGCTCTCTTTGGACACGAGTTTGGCCTTCGATTTGCCGAACTGCATCACCTTGTTGCCGCCACCCTGCATGCCCGACAGCATGAGCCAGAAGAACGCACCGATCAGGAGCACGGGCAGCAGGAAACCCAGTACGGAGAGCAGCCAGTTGGGCTGCGGCACCTCGTCGGTGAAGCCGTCCTTCGGGTTCGCGTTGCTGACGGCCGTGATGACTTCTTCGCCGCGCTGGGAGACGTAGTTGAACTGCACCTGGGTGCCGAGATCACCCGAGGCCTTGGAGAGAGTCAGGTCCACGCGTTGTTCGCCGTCGACGATCGTGGCCTCGGCCACCTGACCGTTCTTCAGGAACTCCAGCCCCTGCTGGGTGGTGATCTCACGGAAGCCGGACATGGTGATCAGGCTCGACCCCACCCAGACGGCGATGACAGCGAGCACAACATACAGAATGGGACCGCGAAGCAGCTTCTTGACGTTCATAGTGCTCCTAAGTTAGCGTGCCCGCACTGGGGGAACGGTGTGTGTTCGCCTCAAGGAAAATCGCAAGGGCGCGCGTGACACACCCGAGGCCGGATCAGGCCGTCGCTCAGGCGTTTGTCGGCGCGTAGACGTGCGGGGCGAGCACGCCTACGGAACGCAGGTTGCGGTACTTCTCGTCGTAGTCGAGGCCGTAGCCGACCACAAACTGGTTCGGGATGTCGAAACCGGCATACCTCACGTCGATGTCGACCCGTGCGGCGTCGGGCTTGCGCAACAGGGCGCAAATCTCGACGGATGCCGGCCCGCGCGAATTCAGGTTGGCGAGCAGCCACGACAGGGTCAGGCCGGAGTCGATGATGTCTTCGACGATGAGCACGTGGCGGCCGGTGAGGTCGGTGTCGAGGTCCTTGAGAATACGCACGACGCCGCTCGACGTGGTGCCGGAACCGTACGAGCTCACCGCCATCCAGTCCATCGCGATGGGGTGGTGCAGTTCGCGGGCGAGGTCTGCCATCACCATGACGGCTCCCTTGAGCACGCCCACGAGCAGCAGGTCCTTGCCGGCGTAGTCCGTCTCGATTTGCCGAGACATCTCCGCGAGTCGGCTGTGGATCTGCTCTTCGCTGATCAGAATTTCGGTGAGGTCGCCGTCAATGTCGCGAGGTTCCATAAGAGCGGGGCAGTCCTTTACTGGGGTGTGTGTCCAGAACGGTGAATGTCAGCACACCGTCCTGCCGTTCAACTCTAATGCCTGGCAGGTTGAGAGCCTCCTGTCCGCGCCAATCGGTCACCAACCGGGCCACCGCGAGGGTGTGGCTGCGGGACAGCAGAGCGCCGAAGTTCTGCTCCGCCGCGAATCGAATCACCCGCTGCCGCACGGCGGCCGAGGGAGCCGCGAGGTCGTCGACCGGGATCTGACCGCCGCGTGCGGTGCTGGACCACGCGTCACGCAGCACCCCGCGCGCGAGTTCGTCAAGCGCGTCGGAGTCCTCGCGCAGCGCGTCGGCGGTGCGCACAAGCGCCTCGCTGATTCCGGGACCGAGCTCGTGCTCGAGCAGCGGCAGCACGGTCTGCCGCACGCGTACCCGGGCGTAGTGCGCGTCGTCATTTTGCGGATCGTGCCAGGGCGTGAGGCCGCTGTCCACGCAGAACTGGTGCGTCTGTTCCCGTCGGATGCCGAGGATCGGCCGCAGGTAGAGCCCGTTGCGAACACTCATGCCCCGCAGGCTCGTCGGGCCGGACCCGCGGGCGAGGCCGAGCAGCACCGTCTCGGCCTGGTCGTCGAGGGTATGGCCGAGGAGCACGGCATTCGCCCCGGTCTCGGCGAGCGCGCGATCGAACGCGGCGTAGCGCGCCGTTCGGGCGGCGGCCTCCGGACCGCCGCCGGAGCCCACGTCCACCGTCAGCACGAGCACGGGAGTGAGGCCCAAGCGGTCGGCCTGTTCAGCCGCCGCCGCGGCGACATCCGCTGACCCGGGCTGCAGGCGATGGTCGACGACAACGGCGCCGGCGCGCACCCCGGCGCGGCGCGCTTCGAAGGCCGTTGCCGCGGCGAGGGCGAGGGAATCCGCTCCCCCGCTGAGGCCCACGAGCACGAATTCGGGGGCGGGCTCGGCGCGAAGAACGTCGCGCACGGCCCGGCGCACATCCGCAATGGCCGGGGTGAGACGGCGGCGGCGTTCAGACTGCATCCAGTAACGTTAGCGGCAGACTTAGATCAAGGGAGAAAAAAGGCCATGGCCGAATACGACGCAGTCATCGAAATCCCCCGCGGGAGCCGCAACAAGTACGAGGTCGATCACAAGACCGGACGGGTCTACCTCGACCGCGTTCTGTACACCAGCTTCATGTACCCGACCGACTACGGGTACTTCGAGAACACACTTGGACTCGACGGAGACCCCGTCGACGTTCTCGTGCTGCTCGACTACCCGCTGTTCCCCGGCGTGGGCGTTTCGGTACGCCCGGTCGCCGTCTTCAACATGACGGATGACGGCGGCTCAGACGCCAAGGTCATCGCCGTTCCCTCCGGCGACCCGCGTTGGAGCCACATTCAGGACGTGCTCGACATTCCCGAGTACACCCGCAAGGAGATCGAGCACTTCTTCGAGCACTACAAGGACCTCGAGCCCGGCAAATGGGTGAAGACCGAGGGTTGGGGTGACGCCGCCGAAGCCGACCAGATCGTGCGTGACGGCATTACCAAGCTTGCCGCAGAAGGCCACTAGCCCGCCGCACGCGCCGCAACAAAGAACGGCCCCGAGCACACGCTCGGGGCCGTTCTGTGTTGTGCGTCAGGCCGGGCGGCCGACGTACGGCGCGACCTGGCTGATCGACCAAATACTGTGGATCCGCACCGGCGATGACGGGTTCGGTGCCTCCAGAATCTGCCCCCCACCCATATAAATGGCCACGTGGTAGTAGTTTCCGGGGCTGCCCCAGAACACCAGGTCGCCAACGGTCGCCTTCGAGAACGACACGAGTTTTCCCTGCGACGACATGGTGTTGTACTGGTTCGTCGCGGAATGCGACCCGATGTAGATGCCGGCCGCGGAATACGCCGCCTTGGTGAGACCCGAGCAGTCCCACACGTCGGGCCCGGAACCGCCGAGCAGGTACCGGTCACCGAGCTGCGCCCTGGCGAACGAAATCGCGGTACTGACGGCCGTCGCGTTGGGGATGCGTGTCGGGGTTCCGACGGATGCGCTGGCGGATTCCGCGGGCGGCGGCACGGGCGCAGAAACCGGAGCCGCCACCGGAGCGGCAACCGGAGCCGCAACAGGCACGGAGGCGGGTGGCGCGGCCGGGGATGCGACCGGTGCGGCAGCTGCCGGGGCGACCGGTGCGGTCGCCGCAGCCGCCGCCTTGGGCGCTGTCCCGGGGGCCGCCTTGGCCGCGATGCGCGCCGCCGATGCCTGGGCCGCAGCGAACGCCCTGGCGGTAGCCGCGGCATCCACGCCGGCCTGGTAGCTGCGTTCTTCCTCCGCCGTCGTGTCTTTGAGCAGGGCGAGCTGCTCGAAGAGCTCGCTCGACTTCTTCTGCTGCACGTCGTAGGCGGTCTGCGTTTCGGTCGCTGCCCGGTTGGCGGCGTCGAATGTGGTCTTGGATTCCTCGGTGAGGCGTTTACGTTCGGTGCTCGCGGACGCGGCCTGCGCGCCCAGCGACTCGGCCGTGTTCTTGTCCTGAAGTGCCTGGCTGTAAATCGCCTGCGACTGTTCGCTGAGCTTGCTCGCGGTGCCGAGCTGGTGCAGCAGGTCGTCGGCGGTGTTGCCGTTGAGGAACAGGTTGAGTGACAATCCGCCGGCGCCGGCCTTGCTGAGATGCGCGGCGATGAGGCCGGCGCGCATCTTGGAGGTGGCGGCGGAATCCTCAGCCGTCGACGCCTGCCTGCTGAGGCTCTCTTCCCGTGCGGTTGCCGCGTCGAGCGCGTCGAGCGTCACCCGATAGGCCTCCGCGGCCATCTGGGACGATGTGGCCGAGTTCTCGGCATTTTCCCGCAGCGTGCCGAGCAGTCCACTGATTTTCTCGATTTGGTCGAGTTTGGTGGCCTCGTTCTTCTTGGCCTTCTGCACGTCGTCCCAGCTCGGGTAGCCGGGGTCGGCGAATGCGGCCGGTGCGACAAGTCCCCCCGACACACCCACCGCTCCGACGAGTCCGATGGTCACGGCCGAGAGCAGCCGGTTGGGTCCCACCCGTGTGCGAGAACGTGTGTTGCTAGTAACCAAGTGATGCTCCCCTGTTGGCCATGAACGGCACGGCGTTGATGCGGTTCCCGTTGGTCCACACCTCAAAGTGCAGGTGGCAGGCCGTCGAGGCGCCCGTGTCACCGGAACTCGCGATGTTCTGCCCGACCGACACGCTCTGGCCGGCTCGAACGTAGATCCCGCCGTCGCGGATGTGCGCGTAGCCCGTGGACACTCCGCCGCCGTGGTCGATCTTCACAAAGTTGCCGTACGTTCCGAGCGGACCTGCCCAGGTGACCGTGCCGGAGTGTGCGGCGTAGATGGGGGCGCTGCATCCCGTTCCAATGTCGGTGCCGTAGTGGAAGGAGCCGCTGCAGTATCCGCCGCCGCTGCTGCACAGCGACGTGCGGGATCCGTAGCCGCCGGTGACGCGGCCGCTGGCCGGCACTCCCCATCCGGACGTGCCGACGGATCCGCCCGATCCACCCGGGCTACTCGATCCGCTGGAACTTTGCGCGGCGGCTGCGGCTGCCGCGGCGCGTGCTGCAGCGGCGGCACGCGCGGCGGCGGCCTGGCGTGCGACCTCGGCCACCCGGATCGCTTCGAGACGGGCGCGCTCGACGACGCCGGCTTCGTACGCGGCGGATGTCGTCGCCTCTGCGTCGCGCATGAAGGCGAGCTGCGAGTCGAGTTCAACGCTCTTTTCCTGCGACTCCACGAGTGCGGCGGCGGCGGCGTCGGCCGCGGCCTGAGCGGCCTTGAGGGCTGCTTCCGCGGCCACGCGGAGGGTTTCGCGTTCGGTCTGGGCGATCTTGGCCTGGTCACCGAGCGCCTGCGCACTGTTGTTGGCGGCTTGCGCCACGTCGTAGATGTCGGTGCTGCGTTCGACGAGTTTGCTCATGTTGCCGAGTTTGGAGAGCAGGGCGTCGGGTTCTCCGCCGGCGCTGCCTTCCATGAACAGGTTCACGCTCAGGTCGGTTCCACCGGTGCGGTAGAGCTGGGCGGCGAGCTGACCGGCCTGGCGCGTGGCGGCATCCGCGGTCGCCTTGCTCGCATCGGCCTGCTCCTGAAGGTCACTCGCACGACGGGTCGCATCGTCAAACTTCTGTTGGGCTTCTTCGAGTGCTGCGACGCGGGCGTCTGCTTCGGCCTGCGTCGTTTCGACCTGCGTCTGCAGACCGACGAGCAGCTCCTGAATTCGGGTGACCTGCGCCGCGGCGGCCGAGGTGTTGGATTTTGCGTTCTGCAGGTCTTGCCAGGTGGGATAGTCCAGGGCCCGGGCGGCACCGGCCGGGCTGACCAGGGTCACGACCAATGCCAGCGTGGCTGCGACGCTGGCGACCGTCAGGACACGACGACGGGCGGGGCCACGATTCTGGGTCAGATGCCGCCAGGCACCCACCAGCTCACGGCCGATCACGGTTGTCGTGCGATTCATCATTCCCCGATCGGGCGCTCATTTGTCACATTTATCACTGTGATCACGTTGTTAACTTTGTTCACAGTAACAAAGCAGACAAGTATTACCCAGTGATCGCTGTGAACGTAGCCGAATAAACCCCCAGAACGGCGGTCATTTTCGGGCGAGGCGTGCGGAGTATCCGTGGCGATGCACCAATCTTCGCACTCGATTTGGGCATTTAAGATTTTGACCGTATGCTTACCTCTCGTTGGTCATGAACGCTGTGACACACGGCCCCATCGTTTAGTGGCCTAGGACGGCGCCCTTTCACGGCGTTAACACGGGTTCGAATCCCGTTGGGGTCACGTAAGTGAAGGCAAGAAAAGTAGAATAGTATTGCAAGCAGTTACATGTACGGCAGTTCAGTTTGATAGCAGTCACAGTTTCACCAGTAAGGCCCTGTAGCGCAGTTGGTTAGCGCGCCGCCCTGTCACGGCGGAGGTCGCCGGTTCAAGTCCGGTCAGGGTCGCAAAAGCAAGGACCCTTTCGAAAGAGAGGGTTTTTGTTTGAGAAGGCATCGTTTACGACACCTTCTGGCCCTGTAGCTCAGTTGGTAGAGCGTTCGACTGAAAATCGAAAGGTCACCGGATCGACGCCGGTCGGGGCCACCACAGCCACTCCCTTGGAAACACAGGGATGTGGCCTTTTTTATGCCCTTTTCTAGAGAATCCCGAGCACCGAGCCGGCGATAGCGCGCATCAGCAGGCTCATTAGTCTGATCAGAGACCCTCAGATCGCGACGTGTTGCCCGTGCGTGCGGACGACGTCATCGTCATCGTCATCGTCATCGCGGCGTTCCACACGATCCTCAACCTCTCCGCTGATCGGAGCGTTCGGACGAATGCTCCGAGTCTCGGATCGACGGTTGGCTCCCCTGATCCAGTCCACGAGATACACCTTGGGCAGAATCTTCGCCACAGCAAGTGCAAAATAGGCGAGCGTGTTGATCGCGACGAAGACCGAGAGGGTGACAAAGAAGTCCGATTGAAGGAAGGACGCGGGAACGAGAACTCCGGAGGAGAACACCTGGGCCAGTCCGCTAGTCATTCATCACGCTCCCCCGATTGTCATCGCCCTGATCATTCCGGCGCACGGCCCCAATCCGCCTTCTTGCCGAAGGTGATATCGATGGTGCCCTTGACATGCACCGCGTTCAGGAAGAGATCGTACACCAGTTCCGGCACTATCAGGATGGCGAGCGCGCGCGCTCGCCATCCGCCTTTCCAAACCGTGAAAACGCGTTCAGCCACGAAAACGGAGCCAAGACCCAGCCAGAAGGGAAACCAGACCCACGTGTCCATCGACACGAACATGAGCAGCATGAGCAGCGTGAAGGCGCCCAGCGCGATCACACCATAGCCGAGTCCCAGCTGCTGGGCCCAATAGCGCAGTGTTGCGGGCGTCATGCCGTATGCGCCGATGTTCTCGAGCGCTCCACGTTGCCAGCGCAGTCGCTGCCGCCACAGTGTGCGTGCCGTGGGCATCAGCTCCGTGACGACCGTGCAGTCCGTGGGAGAAACGATGAGGGCGCCCAGCGACTTCAGCGCAATCGTGATTTCGTTGTCTTCGGTCAACGCGGCGGTATCGTAGACGTCTCCGGGGGTCCCGGGAATCGTGACACCTCGATTCCCGGCTACGGCGCGCAAAGCGGCGGGCCGGAAGATGGATGCCGTCCCCGTCAGCACGAAGACTCGGCCTCGTCGACGCTTCATCTCCCTGGCGTAGCGAATGTATTCGTTGCGCTGGAATTGTCCGAGCAATCCGAATCGCTCTTCGCCATAGAACAGTCCCCCGACCGCCATGAGTGCCCGATCGTCGGTGAAGCGAGTGACGGCCGCGTCGAGGAATCCGTCGTCGAGCGTCGTGTCAGCATCCATGACCATCACGAGGTCGTTGTCGCCCTGCCCGGGAAGAATCGCCGCGAGCGCCTGGTTCAGGGCACCAGCCTTCTTTTTGGTGTTCCTCTGGGATTGGATGACCTCAACCCCGCGTTGCCCGGCGATCGCCACAGTTGAGTCGGTGCAATTATCGGCGACGACAATCACCCGGTCGGGTCGGCGGGACTGGTCGCGGAGCGACGCAAGCGTCCCGGCCAACAGGTCCTCTTCGTTGTGCGCGGGAATCAGTACGGTCAGGGTCACGGGACCGGCAAAGATGCCTCGCGTTTGCTCCATCACGAGTTTCGCGGCCAGCGGATAGTGCTGCGCATCCCTCGATCGGCGCGATCTTCTCGACACGCGACGTTCGATCAACGCTAGCCCTGCGGCGAGGAACAGCCCCACGGCGATCGCCACCAGGATGGCTCGCAGCGGTGGCGCCTGGGCGCTGTACAACACCGTCCATATGCCTACGACGAAACCCTCGGTTGGGTGCTGGGCGGGAGTGAGCACTCCTGAAGCGCCCGCAAACCAGAGCAGACACGCCCCAACTAGCGCTGTCATGCCGATGACGACACCGACGGCCCGATCCAAGTGCCCCATGGTCACTAAGGTACGGCACCGTGCGGCTGCCTCGTGCGGCTGCCTCGTGCGGCGAAGCGTGGAACGTCGCCGGTTCACGCATCCTCGCCTGTTCGCTCAAAATTTTAGGCTAGGCTTACCTAAAGAACGAATTCCCCTGAAGGCACGAGAAGGACGCATCACTCGCTATGACTCTGACACACAGATGGACCATGATCGCCGCGGTGGGAATCGCGACCCTGCTCGGCACGAGCGCCTGCAGCGCCGGCGACCCGTCCGACTCTCCGGCCACCGACGGCGGCAAACCGGCGGGGTCGATCACGGTCTACAACGCGCAGCACGAAGAGCTGACACAGGCCTGGGCCGACGAATTCACCAAGGAAACCGGCGTGACGGTCATCCTGCGCAACGGCGACGATTCGGAGCTCGGCAACCAGATCGTGCAGGAGGGGACCGCCTCTCCCGCCGATGTCTTCCTCACAGAGAACTCACCGGCGATGAGCCTCGTCGACAACGCTGAGATGCTGGCCCCGGTCGCCCCCGCCACCCTCGAGAACGTGCCGGAACAGTTCCGTCCGTCCACGGGAAACTGGACCGGAATCGCGGCCCGGTCAACCGTCTTCGCGTACAACCCCGAGCTCCTCAGTGAGGACGAATTACCCGCGTCCCTCCTCGACCTCGCCGACCCGAGCTGGAAGGATCGCTGGGCCGTATCGCCGTCCGGCGCCGACTTCCAGGCCATCGTCAGCGCTCTTCTCGAGCTCAAGGGCGAGGACGCCACGAAGTCCTGGCTGGCCGCTCTTAAGGCGAACGCCGTCACGTACAAGGGCAACAGCACGGTCATGAAGGCCGTCAACGCGGGCGAAATCCCGGGCGGACTGATCTACCACTACTACTGGTTCGGCGACCAGGCAGGAACGGGCGAGAACAGCTCGAACACGCAGATGCACTACTTCAAAAATCAGGATCCCGGCGCATTCGTGAGCCTGTCCGGCGGCGGCGTCCTGTCCACCAGCGAGAACCCCACGGCCGCACAGGCATTCCTCGCTTTCATCACCGGCAAGGCGGGCCAGGAAATCCTGCAGACCGGCACTTCCTTCGAATACCCGATCGGGAGCGAGACGGATGCCAACCCGAAGCTCGTACCGCTCGACGAGCTTGACGCGCCCGAGGTGGACCCGTCCAAGCTGAACAGCACCAAGGTCACCGACCTGATGACCGAGGTCGGAATCCTCTAGGTGCGCCCAGTGCCCCCAGCCCCCGCGTCCGTGGACGCAGCCCCGAACCTCCCGCAGCAGCCTGCGGGAGGTTCGGCGCGCGGTCGCGGCCGAGGCGCTGCCGGGCCCCGAACGGTCGGGCGCGCTCCGAAGCGCCGCCCCCCGCTCGCGATAGTTCTCATTGCCTCCGCCGTGTCACTGGTCGGTCTCGTGCCGCTGGGCTACGTGGCCGTGACCGCTGTGCTCACCGGTTGGCCGACGCTCTCCGCGCTCGTCTTCCGACCGCGGGTGGGCGAGTTGCTTCTGAACACGATCGGCCTCGTCGTTGTCACGGTCCCGATCTGCGCCGTCGTCGGCGTGCTGGCCGCGTGGCTGGTCGAGCGCACGACCATTCCCGGGGCTCGGGTCTTCGCGGTGCTGCTTGCCGCTCCGCTCGCCGTGCCGGCCTTCGTGAACAGCTATGGCTGGGTCAGCGCCATTCCCTCGCTGCACGGGCTCTGGTCCGGAGTGCTGATCGCGAGCCTTTCCTATTTTCCACTCGTCTACCTGCCGTGCGCCGCAGCGCTCCGACGACTCGATTTCACCGTTGAGGAGGCGGCCGCGGCGCTCGGCACCGGCCCGTGGCGGGTCTTCTTCCGGGTCGTCCTCCCGCAGCTGCGACTCCCGCTCCTGGGCGGCTCGCTGCTCGTCGGGCTGCATCTGCTCGCCGAATACGGCGCCTTCGCGATGATCCGGTTCGACACCTTCACGACGGCCATCGTCGACCAATACCGCTCCACGTTCAACGGACCCGCCGCGACCGCCCTGGCCGGCGTCCTTGTGCTCTGCTGCCTCTTC
>Ga0307487_1002478_pt1 | contig 11758 bp, 9 predicted proteins | sample CBIW12metaG_FD_203665 | JGI IMG/M metagenome (GOLD analysis project Ga0307487, IMG submission 203665) | Sea-ice brine microbial communities from Beaufort Sea near Barrow, Alaska, United States - CBIW 1.2 | ecosystem: Environmental > Aquatic > Marine > Coastal | place: USA: Alaska | collected... | reverse complement strand
TGTAATGATCCGTCCTCGAATAAATCTAAAATCGCATAGCCTGGCGGAGTTTCTTGATACCAATATTTTTCCGCCGATTGTTCATCTCCTTCTCCCCACCAAAACCCGCTAACCGAACCATTACAGTAATACTGGACCTTATTGTAGGTTGCCCTGTCAAGCAGATGTACATGACCGCTAATACAGTGTATGTTTTTATCCCGGTGAAGGTAAAATAGTTTTGTAATTGGCAAGGCATCTTTATGATTTCCTCCTACTGTATGCGTGCTGGCAGACAAGATTGGATAATGTGACATAACCAGGACGGGAGTTTCCAGGGCTAATCCTGCAAGGTCATCTGTGAGCCATTGCAGCTGTTCCTGCCCCAGGGCTCCACCCCCATCGTTATTACTATCCAGTACAATAAAATGCAAGCCTGCCTTTTCAAAACTGTAGTAGGGAGAGGGCATATTTAATTGATCCATGGCAAATTGCTTCCCGTACATAGGATCGTTTTTATTGGGGGCTGCCCACCACATATCATGGTTCCCCAGGCAACTGTACATTTTAACCTCCTGAAATTTATCCAGAGAATCCTTCCATAGGTCCCACATATCAATTACCTGTTGCCGGGTTATAGAATCGTAATCTGCGGCCATGATACTATCGCCTCCGTTTAAAAAGAAATCCACCTGGTGTCTCTCAATATCTTTTAAACAAGCATTAAACCTATGGGGAGCGTTATTGTCAGCTGAAAGGTGTACGTCAGTGAAATGGGCGATACGCAAAATCCTTTTCAGCTTCGGCTTTGTTATTTCCCGGGCACTAATGGCACCGGTAAATAGACTTCCGATTCCTGCCAGAGTGATTCCTTTTACAAATTTTCTGCGTTTCAGGCCAAGTTCTTTGTCCATAGTTCTTTATTATTGGTTAATTAAGCTGCTGAAAAAAAAATTCCCCAATAAGTTAAACACTTAGTAGGGGAATTTTTATGCAGTATGTAATTTATTTTTCCAGTAGTTTTAGCATTTTGTCAAAGATGGCAGTATTCTCATAGATACCTATAAAATTTTCAGCTCCCGGACCATAGGCAAAAACTGGAACCATGGTGCCAGTATGGTGATCTGTACTAAATTCGCCTTCAATATTTCCTTTATCATCACCTCCCAATATAGAGTATCCACCTGTTTCATGATCTGCGGTAATAATAACAAGGGTATTGCCATCTTTTTTGGCGAATTCAAGGACCTCGCCAATAGTCTGGTCAAAATCAAGCAATTCAGTAATTACTCCTTCAGAATCGTTGTTATGCGCTTCCCAGTCAATTTGTGATCCTTCTATATGCAAAAAGAAGTTTTCTTTATCTGAAAAATAGTCAAGGGCTTTTTTTGCTGCCCTGGGAAGAATATCCTCTCTGCCTTCCAAAATACTTTCAGGTTGTTTGTCAGCAATAAAAGCAGCTATTTTACCTTCAAAAGGAGCTGAAATTGAATCTACCTCATTATAGATCCTGAAGCCTTTTTCAATCAGGCTATCCAACAGGTTTAATTCATCTTCTCGCTTGCTGAAGAAATCTTTTCCTCCTCCAATAAAAAAATCAACAGGTGCCGAAAGCATGTCCAGTGCAATGGCCTCATCCATGCTTCTTGAGAGCTGGTGGGCATAAAAACTTGCCGGGGTGGCGTGGGTTATGGAAGATGTGACGATAATCCCGGTAGCGTACTTTCCATTTCCGGCAATTTCCAGGATGGTTTCAACCGCCGTGGTATCGTTATCTACACCAATGGCTCCATTATAAGTTTTTTTCCCGGTGGAAAAAGCAGTGGCGCCTGCAGCAGAATCGGTAATAAGGCTACTGGCAGAAGCTGTTTTAATCAATCCTATATGTTTAAATTCCTCCAGGTGGAGCTTGTTATCATTTCCTATTATTCCGGCAGTGATTTGGGTCAGGCCCATGCCATCGCCAACCATAAATATGATGTTTTTAGGCAGGTTAGGCTCTTTTTCTTCAGTTGATCTGGTAGCATTTTTATCTGTTCCGGTTTGACAGCTAAAGGAAAAAAGGAGGCTAAAAATAAATATAAATCGGATAAAGTGTTTCATAAAGTGATTTGTTAAATATTAGTAAAGAGTATATTAAACGTTGTTTTTTTATTTTTTTGATTTAATCCCAGCCAAAAACCTGTTCCAGATTCGGGTTAAGTTGCACTTCCGAAGCGGGAATCGGCCTGTAATAATGTTTAGGTTCAAGGAAGGTACCTCTTTCTGGAGTAGCTACGATATTGCCGCTGTTGCCGTTGGTGAGATAAACATTCGCGCTGATATTCCCTACACTTCCGACCTTATAATAGATTAATTCCTGCCCAAGGGAATTGGTTTCTTTCGGATTGGGAATGGCATCTGATTCGTTTAACAGTACAATGTCGTCCACCCCGTCACCAGTAAGGTCGTAACTGCCCAGCCCAGGAAAGTACATTCCTACCGGTTCTTTCTCCATAAGTTTTCCTGCTCCCCACCGGTTCAAGTCATCCAGACGACGACCCTCGAGTGCCATCTCTACCCGACGTTCCCTCCGGATTTCCAATAGAACAGGATCGGATACCTGCGGGTACCTTCCAGCCTGAACAGGATCTGCCTGGACAGCCATGCTCAAATGCGGTATCCCCGCTCGGTCACGCAACTGATTGAGGGTTGCATCTAGGGCAGCCTGAGTCAATTCTCCTAATTCCGCCTTGGCTTCAGCATAGTTCAGCAATACTTCGGCATACCTTAGCACCGGCACATCTACCCCTGATCTCACATCCTGAGCGGCATCATTGACAAATCCTTTTATCTGGTGATATCCTGTAAAGCTCTTTTTAAATTCCTGTACATAAGTAGTATTACCCGGGCTGTAGGTGGAGGTATAATACAGCTCCCATCCAGGATACGCGAAGGTTTGCGACAGACGCGGATCCCTGTTCTTAAACTCCTCCACAAAACTCATCGCAGCAGGTTCTGGCTGCTGGCTAAAATACGTGCCATCTGTCATCAGATAAGCTGAAAGCAGGTCCTGGGTCGGGCTCATTTCATAACTCCCAAAAAGGTACTGTGGATCTCCCTGGTTTTTTATATCATCCTCAAAAATATTGGTCAAAATTACTTCCGGATTTCCAGAGAGATTTTGGCTTTCAAAAAGTGTATGATAGTCATTTTCAGGACGACCGGTATTATAAACAGAAAAACCTCCCTGGTCCATGATCTGTTGTGAAACATCGGCCGCTATGTTCAAATAGCTGTCGGCAGAAGTCTGTAATCCCAATTCATTGTGATATTTCCTAAAGGTGCCTTCATGAAGCGCATTTCGGCTATAATAAGCTGCCACCACCCATTTGCTGACAGCTCCTTCCGGCACGCTTTCCCGAACATTTTCCAGGGCAAACTGGTAATCCTCAAAGATTTTCTGTACCACTGTTTCACGTGGGTCGCTGGCTTTGTACAAATCTTCACTTGTATTTCCCAAGGCAGAGTCATACCAGGGCACATCGGAATATCTCCTTAGCTTTTCCATATAGAACTGAGCCCTGAAAAAGCGTGCAACCCCTATATAGTGATTGCGGACATCCTCGGTAACCTCGGCATCCTGGGTGTGCTCCAGAAAATAATTGATATTCCTTAATTCTTCCCAATTCCAGCCGCCGGTGATGCTATTAGCACTGGCCTGGGTGGTCATGATGGTTTTTATCTCCCTGTTTCCTGTGGTCGCCGTATTGTCTGTGGCCTCATCCCCATAGTAGATCCCAGATCCGGGAAAATTATACATCCCAAGCACATAGATTGAAAGATCCTCTTCGGTATTAAAGAAGTTTTCTGCACCTATTTCAGTTTCCGGCAGTTTTTCCAGAAGATCATCGCTACAGGCTGTTAATGCCATAAGGCCTGCCCCCAGCACGATCTTGTTCAGTAAATTTGATTTTATGAAATTCATGTTAAGATTTTTTATTGTTAAAAACTGATGTTCATCCCAAATGCATATTTCCGTTGGTTAGGATACTGATATCCGCTAGTCTGCCCACGGGAAGGACTCGCTCCGGGGTTCAGACTACTACCAATGTCTGAAATAGCTTCCGGATCAAAGAAATCGGCAATCTCTGACAATTCCAGTAAGTTATCTCCACTTAAATAGAGTCGCAGAGATTTAATTCCAATATTTCGGGTCCAAGTGGTGGGAAGGCTGTACCCAATGGTGATATTCTTCAGCCTTACATAGCTTCCATTCAAAAGGTAAGCTGTCTGCGGAATTGCCAGTCCTTTAGCTTGATCGATACGTTCTCCCAGGTTACGATCTGCCAGCCACGACTGCGCTACCGGAAATCTGGCATCTGTATTGGCTTGAGCCAGTCCAGCATCGATATAACTCTGAGAGTGCATGTTCATCAGATCCTGAGAATCATCTGTTGCTCTGTAGAAATCATTAAGATGCCCGTATCCTCCGGCATAAGGCTGCTGATAAAAACCCCAGTACAAGTAATCCTGCGGATAATAATCTCTTTTCCCTACCCCCTGCAAAAAGATCCCAAGATCAAAATTATTCCAATCCATGTTCAGGTTGAAGCCAAAGCGATATCGCGGCATCATATTTCCGATGACACTGATGTCTTTCGGATCGTCTGCAGTGGTTCCCACTTCAATAGCCTGATTCCCATCTCGGTCAACATATTTTGGCCAACCTTCCACGATTTCCAGAGCACCCCACGGAATGATAGAGGTTTGATCTAGAGCATCGATCTCAGCCTGCGACTGGAAGAGCCCGTCTGAGGTCAATCCCCAAATCTCACCTAGTTCCATCCCTTCCCGGTATTGGGTCAGGCTATTATTAGGATTATCAAAACTGGTTATATAAGAGCGGCTGTCACTTAAGTTAAAGCGGGCTTCAAAGTTTAAAGGTTTTTTGGTGCCAATGTAATTACGGTAACTCAGCGAAAGTTCCCATCCGTTGGTCTTAAGATCTGCCGCATTTTCAAGTGGCTCCTGGGCGCCGAGCACTCCGGGAAGTTCCCTGCTCTGGGTAAGCATGTCCTGGGTATCTCGCCTGTAGATATCAAAAGTAGCATTGATTCTGTTGCCTAGGAAACCAAGATCGACCCCAAAGTTTCTGGTGGTTACTGTTTCCCAGGTATAGTTATCTGATACCAAAGCGGGAGAACTTATAACCGTAGGTGGCAGACTTTCACCTATAATATTGCCGCCGCTACCACTGCGTAAGGACGGAATATAGCCAAAGGAACCCACGTCCTGATTCCCCAGGGTACCGTAAGAAGCCCTGAACTTCAACAGGTTTATGGCCGGTTTCAGGTCCTGCATAAAGTCTTCCTGGGTCACAATCCAGGAGGTGGATACGGAAGGGAAAAACCCATAGCGCGCATCTTCCGGGAAGCGGGAGGAACCGTCATAACGACCATTCAGTTCAAGGATATAGCGGTCTTTGTAAATATAGTTGGCCCGGTAAAAAAGTCCGGTTACGGCCCAGCTATAGATACTTTGCGACCCTAGCATCTCTCCTGTGGCCAATTCCAGGGTAGGCAGGGAATTAGAGATTACATCCCTTCGGTTTACCGAGGTGTATTCATCCCGATACTCCTCCTGGTTATATCCACCCAGCAGAGTGACATCATGATCACTCCCGAAGGTTTTTGTGAATGTGGCGAAAAGGTTGAACACATCGTAATTTTCCTGTCCAAAGGCCTTCCAGACTCGATTCTCCCCTTCTTCCCGGATATCATCCGGAGCAAAACCTATCCTGTATTGTGAATAGAAGGAGTCATAATTCTGACTTTCGTATTCGTGAGTATATTGGGCATTTACCTTTAATATATCTTTAAGCAGCCAGGCCTGCGCGTTAAAATTCGTCCTAAAAGTATTGGTCGCGTAATTCTCCTCGCCCCCATCTGTTATCCTTGCAGCCATTCTCCCTACCGGCGTGTTGGCCCAGGAACCATCCGGGTTTTCGGCATAATCATAAACATTGAAGTTATAGACGCTCATAAGGTCAAAATATGAGGGGTTTTTTCGCTTTCCATTAATAAAAGAGGTATTGTTACCAAGGCTCAGCCAGTCTGTCAACTCGGCATTTATTTTTGACCGCAGTCCGGTACGAGTATAATAATCATCAGCCAGGATCAAGGCTCCATTATCTTTGTTGTAGGATCCGGATATAAAATAGTTTGTCCTGTCGGTGCCCCCGCTGACACTGACATTATGATTCTGGGAATGGGTAGTGCTGGAAAGAAAGTATTCAGACCAGTCACGATTACCCATATATTCCCACATCCCGGTACTGCTATTCTGGCGAACTGCTTCTGTTCCCGAAGGATTATCACTGCGTTCTCTGGCCCACTGCCATTGCTCGTCGGTAAAGAACTGGTTATCCCAAGGGGTCTTCCCGGAAAAGGTCTTTTGCAAACGCATGTAGATATAAGGATCGCTGATTTTCTCCGGCAGGACTGTTGGCGTTGCTGCAGTAAAATATGTGTTGTAATTTATCCTTGGCTTTCCACTGGCACCGTCCTTTGTGGTTACCAGCAGCACCCCAAAAGCCGCTCTTGCTCCATATATAGCTGCGGAAGAAGCATCTTTAAGTACCGAAATACTTTCAATATCCTCTGGAGCCAGTTGGTTAAGGTACGAGATATCAGAAGGAATGTTGTCGATCAGGATAAGGGGATCTCCCCCATTGATGGAGGTAAATCCCCTTATGTTTATCCTCGGACTGGCACCCGGCGCTCCGCTGGCAAAATCTATGTTTAGGCCCGGAGACATTCCCTGTAACCCTTGAGAAATATTACTGACGGGTCTTGTACTTAGTTGCTCGGTAGAAACACTGTTTACCGCTCCAGAGAGATTTACCTTTTTCACGGTGCCAAAACCCACTACCACAACTTCGTCCAGTTGCTGGCTGTCTTCATTTAAAATAACATCTAGTGTACGGGCAGCTCCAACCGTTCTGGATTCGGGCAGAAATCCTACATAAGAGAATACGAGGGTTTCCCCTTCTTCAGCATTTATGGAATAGTGTCCATCAAAATCTGTGTAAGCACCATTACCAGTGCCCTCTGCCATTACTGTAACTCCCGGTAAGGGAACAGCGGAAGCATCTGTGACAGTACCTGACACTTGATTTTGCGCAAAACCAAAGGAACTTATGCTCAGGAACAGGATTAATAATAAATAGTGTTTCATTTTTTAGTTTTTTTGTTTGGTTTGGTTGGTTTAATTGTTAGTATACCAGGTATTCAGAGATCCTTCTTCGGTTTCCAGGATCAGTTTGGCATAATCTCCGGAGATCTTTCTGAGCGGAATTTCTGCACGCCCGTCTTCCAGGGAAACGTTTTTTACAAAGAGATAGGCATCGCTGCCGCCAGTCTTAAAATTATTTGTTTCACTGATGTAGATCTTTCCAGTTCCCTTGTCAAGGTTTTTCCAGGTAAGCACCAGCTTTTTCTTTTCTTTTACCGCCTGCAGGTCGAAGACATTTACCGGATCAAAAAGAGAAACCCCATCCCATTCAAGGGAAACATTCCGGGGAACCTCTATGTTCATAAAAGAAGCAATGCTGGGAGCAATATCCACGATGCCAGGAACTTCCTGCTTAAAGTAGGTGTTTGTACTTGGAGTATTCATCACGATCCACGCACTGCGTTCTCGGTCGCTCTGGCCGCCGTGCCCTTTTCCGTCCTTCAGGCTACGGCCGTGATCGGTGGTGATGATAAGCAGCCAGTCCTCGTTATGGATCTTTTGCCGTTTCTGCACCGCTTTCCATATCTTTCCTACCAGCCTGTCCTCAAACTGCACCGATGCGCTAAACCGATCACTGTCTCCAAAACCATGGCCCATATCATCTGTAAACTCCAGGTAAACCCAGGAGAGATCCGGTCCATTCTGGAGAATACTTTCTGCAGCCCTATCGGCTACGGTGTAGTCAATCAGTTTCATGAAATTGCGCTGTGTGTCGTGCGGAAAATTAATGGAATCATGCTCCAGCCCATCAAAGCTATAGTTGACCTTTATATTTTGCGTTTGTGGAAGGTCGTCCCCTACTAGTTTGGTACGATTGTCCAACCAGGAAGAGTATACCCCTATCCGCCCGCCTGGATACTGGTCTTTATATAATCTGAAGATGGTGGGATAGTTGTAATTCGGTTCTTTAATGCTATTTCCCCAGACATTGTGTTTATTGGCCCAGGTACCGGTTAGGAGACTGTTATAGCCTACTGCCGATATGGTAGGGGTTTCAGAATAGGTCCCTGCCCGCCCTCCGACGTAAGCATCTGTATAACTTCCCTCCCTGGCAATGCTGTCCAGGTAAGGAGTTTCTATAGCCTTGAGTTGATCAGCCGAAATACCATCCACAATAATAAAAACCACTTTTTTTGGCAGGTTGTTAGATGGGGTAATACTGTTTTGGGCCATTGCCATGTTGCTCACCGACAAAAGGAGCCAGAATAAATAGATGTTTTTCTTCATAATACATTTTTAAAGGAGCCCAAAGGAAAATAAATTGAATGGTCATTCAATTAACTAAAATTTAAGCCTACGTTAATGAATCGTTAAATAGATTGAATGGTTGTTCAATCTATTTAATTGTAAAAAATTTTAAGTATTATTGTTCAATTGAAAAGTCATTCAAGCCTATGGGAAGAAAAAATCTGAGGCCTACCAGGCGTCTGGAAATAATCGAAGCTTTTTATGAAGTTTCCAAACAGATTGGATTAGAAAATGCCTCTATAGCCAAGGTGGCTGTAGAAATGGGGATTAGCAATGGGCTGGTGATGTATTATTTCAATACGCGGGAAGAATTACTGCTGGGCCTGAACGAATACATTCTGCAGCAGCATTTAAATGTGCTTTTTGCAGAGGATATGGGAGTCATTAAGGATCGGCAGGACCTGGAGAACCTGATAGAGAACCTTTTCTCCAGAAAATGGAACCAGTATTTTGACGATGGCGTGTTTTACAGTTGCTATGCTCTTATTTACCGCAATGAGGCCTTTAATAAAAGCTTTAAGCGCTATCTCCTGGAATTGCATACAGTTTTACGTGAAGAGCTGGACCAAGCGTATCAGAACAAGGTTATCTGTAACACCAATATCGAGGAGCTTACCGAAATCATCTTTGCGTTGATCGACGGCGCTTATTACTTTATGGGAATGTTTGATGGAAAAGACGAAACTCACCAGAAACAACAGCAATTGTACATTACCCACTGTCTAAGCCTTTTCAAATATTCTTGACTATGGGTATATTCTTTGAATCACTAGGATGGGCTGGTAGTTTTTGTTTTCTTTTTGCCTTCTATATGTTGATCGTGAAAAAATGGACTACCGACAATCGCATCTATCACTGGTACAATATCGCGGGCAGCCTATTATTTGTGGCCAATGGCGCTTATTATTTAGCGTGGGCAGTGATCTTCATCAACTTTTCCTGGGGAGCCATTGCCGGCTTCGGCCTTTACAAAACTTATAAGAATAAGGAGCCCGGGAATAGGTAAAAAGCGCGTTATAATAATAATAAAATAATATTTAAATAACACTCCACGTAAGACCGATATGAATGAGGATCCGGGACCATATGAAGTCGGACTTAAACCCCTCATAATTAAGATAAGAAGACATAAAACACTTCCGAAAAATTATCGTCGAACTAAAGAAAACATACAGGCTGATGAAGAAAAAAGCTTTAGTAAGTGTTGCTATGAAAGAACAGTAATATTGAGCAATTCGAAGTGAAAAAATAAATACTCAGTCCGAATTATAATTTATCGATAACTTAATATTGACTGGGCGGATAGCCAAAAGGATTTTTTTTAGAGTAATAAGAATACTCAATTAAAAATATAATAATTCAACTATAAAATCCCTCAGCACATTCCCCTTTATCCCGATACTCCCCCAAGGACACGTTCCATATTGCGGGGAAAGCGCTTCGTCGAAAAGGTCTTGGACACAGGCAAAAAAGTTGATCCCCTTCGTTGCGCTAATCCGCGATTCCCGAGAAAAGTCGGGAGCAAGACCGCTCCACTACGGGAAGCACTTTTTTGCCTGAGTCCGCCGGATCTGAATTCCTTTCACGCTTTGTACTTGCCCGAACCGGTTGGGACTTCACCTTGTTAATAGATTCCCTTCCTTACCCATTCTGCCATGACTCATTTTTTGAGCAAGCAAAGGTCTGGAATTTAGAAATTAGCCGACCTTGTAAATGAATTATCCACTTTTCCGGATATTCTGGCGAAAGCCCATGGATGTCCTTTTTGAATCAGCCATATTTGATAGTTGTAAATAAAACGAAATGGCATCCAAAAGCGATTTATCAGCAATAGTAAAAAAAGACAATATTTGATATAAACTTGGTGGCAAACAGCGGAAAATTTCATTAATAGATGATTGGAATTATATAAAAAAGGTAAACAAATACGTTTACTAGTTATAGGTTTAGTATCTTTGAATAAAATTCATATTAATGCTTCCAGAATTAACTAAAATAAAAGGAGTTCACCCAGGTGCTATTTTAAGAAGGGAATTAAAAATTCAAGGCTTAAAAGGGAGTCAATTGGCCAGTTCTATTGAGGAGCATAAACAAACCATTAGTGCTATTCTTAACAAAAGAAGAAATATTAATCCGAAACTCTCAATAAAATTATCTAAACTATTTAATGTGGATGAAGATTATTTTATGTTGTTACAAGCTAGTTATGACGTAAAAATGACTGCTGCATCTGAAATGAAAAACACTCCAAACCTTAATAAAATCAGAAAAGTAATTTTTTGGGATACAACTATTGATAAAATTGACTGGCAAAAGAATAAAAGAGCAATTATAAAAAGAATTTTAGAAAGAGGAAATAAAACTGAAATAAATGAAATAATCTCATTTTATGGTAAAGAAGCCATTTCTAATGAAATTAAATCAATTAAAAAAAGTCATTTGCCTTCTTTTGAAAAGAATATCGTAGAACACGACTTAATATAAGTGCAAGTGAAATTACATTTAAACACGGTTTCTGATTTGCTTTGGGATTCTCTTAAGAAATTAATGGCGCTTAAAGAATTCAATTCTTTTAGAATTGTTGGGGGTACCTCATTAAGTCTTCAGTTAGGTCACAGAGAGTCAATTGATATAGATTTATTTACGGATTCGGAATATGGCAGTGTTGATTTTGCTCAGCTTGAAAATATTTTAATAGCAACATTCCCTTATGTAGACAAATCTTCTGTTGGAGTTGTGGGAATGGGAACATCGTTTTTTATAGGTAATAATGAAAATGAATTAGTGAAATTAGATTTATATTATACAGACCCTTTTGTCTTCCCTTGCCTTATTGAACAAAATATTAGGTTTTCAAGTATTGAAGAAATAGCTGCAATGAAATTTGAAGTAATTGCCCAAGGTGGTAGGAAAAAAGATTTTTGGGATGTTCACCAGCTTTTAGAGATATATACCTTAGACGATTTGATAGGATTCTACATAAAAAGAAACCCTTATGGATATTCTAAAAACGAACTATTAACTCAAGTTGTTGATTTTTCCGTTGCTGAAGACGACTTCACACCAAACTGCTTTAAAAATAAAGATTGGGAAATAATTAAGTTGGATTTTGAAGAATTAGTTATGAAATAAAAGCCCATTTTTCCAGGTGTAAAATAACTTCCCGCCGCCAGTCCATTCCACAACTTGTAAAGTTCCTTGGCTCTTGATATATAAGTATATCCTATCTACAAACCCCTCAGCACATTCCCCTTTA
>Ga0307487_1002474_pt1 | contig 11766 bp, 7 predicted proteins | sample CBIW12metaG_FD_203665 | JGI IMG/M metagenome (GOLD analysis project Ga0307487, IMG submission 203665) | Sea-ice brine microbial communities from Beaufort Sea near Barrow, Alaska, United States - CBIW 1.2 | ecosystem: Environmental > Aquatic > Marine > Coastal | place: USA: Alaska | collected... | reverse complement strand
GCAAGCAGCAGCTCGTGGGTGATGGAACCGCGCGGCACCGCCTCACGCCACTGGGCGGAACAGCAGTGCCGGCGAGCGGGAATCGAACCAGATGTACGATTCGAAACTGCCGACCTTCAGGCCCACATCCGTCTCGTCGAATCCGGCCATGCCACCGCGATCCTGCCGGGCCTGGTCTGGGGCAGCCGAACACCGAGCGTCGAACTGCGACCCATGCCAGGCCTCCCCCGCCGCACCGTCTTCACCTCGGTGCGTGACTCCAGCGTGAGCCGGCCATCAATCGTCGCGTGCCGCGAAGTGCTCGAAGAAGTGGTGCTCTCGCTCGCACCGGAGTAGGACGAGCGGCCCGGCTGGCGAAAACTGGAGGCGCTTACTCCCAGGTGCTTGGCGCTTCAGCGCGACTGACGGGCAGCGCAACATGGGCGGCCCACTCCTGAACCCACTCGGGCAAGACCGGCTGCTCGTCATCCCATCCGATGGTTTCGAGGAGTTCTTGAACGCTCACGGTGCCACCTGAGCGCTTCAGGAAGCGTGCGCGCGTCATCGCTTGGGCGTAGATCTGACCGTCAACAACGAAGCGTTGCTCGACGAATACGGCCTTGTCGTCGTAACCGACTACACGGGTTTCGAGGTCATATTTTTTCCACAGGTCGAGCGATTTGCGAAAGCTAATCGTCTCGTTGGCCATCACCGGGTAGTAGCCCTTGGCCGACAGCTTCTGCCACCCGCCGGAACGAATCAGCAGGTCCATGCGACCGATATCCATGAGTGAGAAATAGACGCCGTTGTTCATGTGACGAAGCACATCGATATCGGTCGGGAGTACCCGAAATGACATGCTCCCGACGTCCCTGACGCCCAACGCCGAACGACGAGTGCTGAGGATGCGGTGCAGGATGGTGCGGAAGATCAGATTCACTCGCTCAGATTAGGCGAATCGTGCGCGGCCCCGTGAATCGTTTGTAGGGAATCTCTAGAGTGCGGCCTTGGGGCGAGCGCGCCGATCACGCCGAACGGTATCCGCGATAGCGTGACGTATCCGCGCGTTCTCGGTTGCGGCTCAGAGCTGAGGTTCGGTATGACGCAGGCGAATGACACGAGCACCAAACCAACCCTTTACGTGGATATGGACAACACCCTCGTTGACTTCCAGAGTTCGTTTTCGAAGGTCTCCCCTGAACTGTTCGAGCAGTACACGGACAAGGACGACATCCCGGGCATCTTTGCGCTGATGGATCCGATGCCGGGAGCCATCGATGCGATTCACGAACTCGCCCCGCTCTTCGATGTCTACGTGCTCTCCACCGCCCCGTGGGACAACCCGACGGCATGGCACGACAAGGTGCAGTGGATCAAGAAGTACTTTGGCGAAGGCTCCGACAACGTGCTTTACAAACGCCTGATTCTCTCGCACCATAAGCACCTGAATCGCGGCGAGTTTCTCATTGACGATCGGCCAACTCACAACGGTGCCGGACGGTTCCACGAACACGGCGGCGAGGTCATTCACTTCGGCGTTGCCGGCACGCATCAGACGTGGCCCGACGTTGTCGAATATCTGAAGTCGAAAGTGTAACCACCGCACCCTCCACCTGCCGCACGCCGCCGCTGGCTGAGTGTCCCTAGCCGGATGCCCCTGTCGAATGTCCCCGGTCGGCCATATTCTGATTGAGACATGTACCTTCTCTCCGATACCGCTCTCGTGACGAGCGCCAGCGATCTGACCCAAGCCTCCAACTGCGAGTTCGGCTTTCTGCGCGTGCTCGACAAGCGGTTGGGGTTGTCGACCGATCCGCTGCCCGATGACGACGCGATGCTGATGCGGGCGGCAGAGCTGGGAAACGTTCATGAAGAACGGTTGCGGGATCGCTATCGCGCAGAGTTCGGCGACGCGATGGTCGAGTTCGACAAGCCTCCCGGCCGCAACGCCGACACCCTTCGCGACTACGCCGCGCGCACCCGCGACGCGCTACTCGCCGGCGCTCCCGTCGTGTTTCAGGGGGTCTTTTTCGACGAAGCCGACCCGGAGATGCCATTCATTGGCTACGCCGACTTTCTCGTCAAGCAGCCCGACGGCAGCTATCGCGTAGTCGACTCGAAGCTCTCGCGTCATGTGCGCGTCACCGCGCTGCTTCAGCTGGCGGCGTATCACGAGCAGCTTCAGAAGCTCGGGGTTCCCGCCGACGGCACCGTCGAACTCATTCTCGGCAATGACGAATCAGAGACCGCGGAGGTCAGCGATATCGCCCCGGTTTTCCGGCACCGTCGAGCCCGAATGCATGCGATCCTCGCCGAGCATCGCGCCGAGGGCACACCGGTCGACTGGCACGATACGCGGTACGCGCGGGATGGCCGCTGCAAGTTCTGTCTGGAGCCATCCAAGAGTGCCGACGACCTATTCACGGTGGCGGGCTTGCGCGCCGGGCAGCGGACGAAGTTCATGGCGGCGGGCATCCGCACGCTCACAGAGTTGGCTGAAACCTCTGAGCGACCCGACGAACTGGCCATCCCGAAAGCCAGTTTTGCCAAGCTCCACCTTCAGGCCAAGTTGCAGCACAGCGTTGATCCGACTGACAGCCATGCGATCCCGCCGGTTGTTGTCGTCAACCCGCTACCGATCGCGAACCTGCCGGCGCCCAACGCCGGTGACCTCTTCTTCGACTTCGAGGGTGACCCGATGTATTCCGAGCCGGGAATTGGCGGGGTGCCCCGCTGGGGCCTCGACTACCTCTTCGGCTGGGTTGACGCCGAGGGCGACTTCGATTGCCTCTGGGCTCACTCGCACGCCGAGGAACGGACCGCACTGCGGTCATTCCTGGACTTCGTCACTGAGCGGCGGCAGCAGCATCCGGGTCTCCACATTTATCACTACGCCAGCTACGAGAAGACTCATCTGCTGAGCATCGCCGCCCGCCACGGCGAGGGTGAGGCTGTCGTCGACCAGCTACTGCGTGATGGCGTGCTCGTCGACCTGTACCCGATCGTTCGCGGCGCACTGCGCATCGGAACGCCGTCGTATTCGATCAAGAAACTTGAACCGTTCTACATGGGTGACGAGGAGCGTGCCGGGGTGACGAACGCCGCCGACTCCATTGGTGAGTACGTCGAGTCGAGCATGGAAGCCGCGAACGGCAACCTGCAGCGCTCAACCGAGATTCGCGATGCGATCGCCCGCTACAACGAGTACGACTGTGTCTCGACGCTCAAGCTGCGCGACTGGCTTCGAGCTCTGCCCGAGGTGCAGGGGGTGACGGTCGAGAGCGCTGAGACGGAAATCGACGTTCAGCCGTTCGAGCCCAGTGCGCTCGACGTTGCGCTGCAAGCCCTCGGTGACAGCGCAGAAGAGCGTGGTGATGACACTGCCGCCAGTGCGTATCGCATGGCCGCGGCCGCAATTGATTACCACCGGCGCGAGGTCAAAAGCTTCTGGTGGGAGCACTACGACCGCCTCGAGCAGCCGTCCGAACTGTGGGAAGACACCCGCGGAGTATTCATCGTCGACGGCGCACAGGTGGCTCGCGATTGGCATATGGAGGGACGGCAACGCACCGAGCGCCGCCACCTTTACCTTCGCGGTCAGTGGGCACCGGGCAGTAGTGCCCCGCGACCGGGCGGCGATGTGTTTCTGGTCTACGGCGATCCGCTGCCGTACCTTCCGCCGGGCCATCGCGCCGGGGCGCGCATCGCCCGCGCGGTCCGTTTCTCTGACCCAGCCGAGGATGCCGGTGGCATCTTTGTCATCGAATCCCGGCCCGATGACATCCCGGCGTGGGACGAAATGCCCACGCACATCACGCCCGGCCCGCCACCCCGAGCGGACAGCATTGTTGCCGCGATCGAGGAGTGGGGCGCCACCGTCGTCGATGCCGCTCCGGAATGGCCCGACGACGCGATGTCTGACCTTCTGCTGCGCAAGGCTCCCGCTGCGGTGAGCGCTCTCGAACCAATGACGAGTGCGGATGATGGTGTGCGCGCCGTCATCGCCTCGCTGCTCTCGAGGGAGAGCGGCTACCTCGCGGTGCAGGGCCCACCCGGCACCGGCAAGACCTACCTCGCCGCCCATGTCATCCAAGAACTTGTCGAGAAGCATCACTGGAAGGTCGGAATCACCGCCCAGTCGCACAAGGTGGTGGAGAACGTTCTCGACGCGGTTGTTCTTGACGCGAACCTCAACCCCGAGCTCGTCGCTAAGGCGGTTCCGGGAGACTTTGGTGTGGGCTATTACGCCGATGGTCCGTTCAGCGAATTGCCGTCGAATGGCCACGCAGTCTTCGCGCGTGAGTACGATTCGACGGGCTACGTCATCGGGGGCACTGCCTGGGACATGACCAACCGCAAGCGGGTGCAGGCCGACCAACTCGATCTTCTGGTTATCGACGAGGCTGGGCAGTTCTCTCTCGCCAACACGATCGGCGTCGCCGCGAGCGCGAAACGCGTCCTGCTGCTCGGCGACCCGCAGCAACTCCCCCAAGTGAGCCAGGGCATCCACCCGGCGCCGGTCGATGGGTCAGCACTCGGTCACGTCGTCGGCGACCTGGCGGTGCTTCCGGATGACTTCGGTTACTTCCTCGAAGAGAGCCGGCGAATGGATGAGGCCGTCACGCGCCCCGTCTCGCTGCTCTCCTACGACGGACTGCTGCGGTCGCACGCATCAACCGAGGGGCGGATGCTCGAGGGCTTCGCCCCCGGCCTGCACCCGGTGCCGACCGCCCACGTCGACAACTCCACGTTCTCTGCCGAAGAAGCCGACCGTGTTGTCGAGCTGGTGGGCGAGCACCTCGGTGCACTGTGGACGCCAGAGGCGGGTGGCACCCCGAAGCCTCTCGCCGAGGACGGCATTATCGTGGTGACGCCGTACAACGCTCAGGTGGAACTCCTCCGTGGCCGTCTCGATGCTGCAGGGTACTCACGAGTTGTCGTCGGCACGGTCGACAAGTTTCAGGGCCGAGAAGCCGTGATCTCGATCGTCAGCCTCGCTGCCTCGAGCGCCGACGACGTGCCCCGCGGTCTCGACTTCCTGCTCTCCCGCAACCGCCTCAACGTGTCCATATCGCGCGCCCAGTGGGCGGCATATCTCGTCTACTCCCCAGCGCTGCTGGACTCGCTGCCGCAGTCGGCGGAAGGGGTAGCGACGCTGAGTCGGTTTATCTCGTTGGTTGAGGGGGTTGTGGGGAACTCGTGAAGTAACTCACAAAACTGACACCGGACCGTCAAGCGAGTTCAGGAGATCCTGCGCCAGAAGGCTCACGCTCTCAGCAACAGCAACAGGATCGCCGACGATTTCTTCGGCTGCGCCAGCCATGCGGCTGCCCGCGGCATCCGGGCCGCCTGCGAACATCACCTTCAACAGTTGCACCGCTTCGCGCGTTACTGGTTCGCTGACGGCTTCTTCGAGGAGGATCCTGAACGAGCGGGCCAAGGGTTCAGTTTCTATGGCGACCAGCATCCGATAAATGTCATGGGCGTCTTTGTTGTCGAGGCGCGTTGGATTGCTGAACCTGTCGTTGATCTTGTGAAGTTTCGCGACGATTAGCGCTGCAGGACCGGCCACCGAGACCACAAATTGGCGCGGGTCTGCTGCAGAGTCGAATGCTCCGAGCGTGCGTTTTGAGTTGTCAATCAGCGCGGCTTCTAGGCCTCGAGCACGCCGCATCGAGTGTGAGTCGTGCGGTGGCACCGTGACACTTCGGCGGCCTGAACCCGCAACAGCATCCGGAATCATCAGATCTATGGGAACTCCATTGCCAGCGAGCCAAGTTCCGACGGCGCTTTCGCGTGGGTCTGGTCTGAAGCCCGCAGCGATCATGGCGTCCTCGATGAGTGGATCGCTGCCGAGAAGGTCTGGGTCAATAGCGAGATCGCCGTCGGTCGTGAACTCGGCGAGGGCAACTTTCGCATTCCCCGTGTGTTGGTACACCGCTTGTGCCCCGACGAGGATGACTGCTTCGAGGTGTTCGTTTAGTGCCTCGAGTGCGTCCAGGAGTGCCGTGCGCGCCAGCGCCAATTCCTTAGCCACGACGCCACTCGCTTTCGTTGCTCTTCATCCACTCGATCAGGGCTTCGCCTTCAGCGGGTTCGCGGCCAGGTCCGTTGAGTAGATCGCAGGCGACCTGTGTAATCGCGGCGAAGGTGATTTCATTTGCCCCCTTCTTCGTATTGTCGAAGACGACGCCGTTGGGCTGTTTAGGTTCGACAAGGATGACGTTCGGCGCTGTCGCATTCGGGCGGAGGCCCCAGTCTGCAGCTGCCGATTCGATGGAGGGAACGTAGATGTACGCCGCCTTTGTGGGCGCATACTGAACCCATTCTTGAGCGGCGAGGGAACCAGTCACGGCGTATTTTTGAACCGGCGCGCTGCTCAACCTAGTTTCGAATGCTTCGACACCTCTCGGTTCGAGAAACTGCGCCACACGACTTGTTGTGAAAAGGGGGGAGTCTTTGCTCCAGGCGCGCAGCAATAGCTCCCAGTTCTCCACAAGATATTCGTCGCCTCGCTTCTCGACGTACCCCTCAAGTTGCAGGTAGTCGAGCACACGGTAGGTGGCTCCTGTTGATGCGCCCGACGTTTCGATGAGGTCGCGTATGCGCCATCCTCGCCGATAGTCGAGCAGTGCGCGCACGACTCGTGCGGCGGGATCGCCTTTGAGCGTTCCTCGGGGGCGGCCGACGCCACGCCAGGGGTCTCGATCCTCTCCACGGTCAGCAAGGTAGATCGCGGGTGACGCGGACGTGATTCGCATGTTGCCGGTGGCATCAACATAGGAGATCCCCTGCTCGCTGAGCGCCTCGCGGACCGGGGGCGAAAGATAACGGCCGGCGAGTACCGGCACGTCGTCTAGACCGCTTGCTTCTCGCATCCGTTCGGCAATGCGGTAAACGTCTCGGCGTTCCACTACCTTCTTGCCTTCGATGATGAAGGTGGTTTTCTTGCCATCCGGGGCAGTGATGCTCAGTGCCGCATCGGCCCCCGAGGCAACGACACCCCTCGTCTCAGCAGCGAGATCACCTGTCCAACCGCTGGGCAATCGGTCCACGATGATATCGACGGCGCGACGGATGACTTCCGCCGTCGATTGGGGATCGCTGCTCTGCATGAGTGCCTCATTCGGAATTTACCGCTGTTCCGGTGACAGCGAAAAAAGGATATTTAGTGAACATCTTATCGACATTGTTCAGCAAAAGCCAGTGTTCTGCTGGCGGCGGAGTTGGCCCGATTCCCGAATAATGAGAAACTGAGCACTGGCTTGGCGCTTACACAGCTTGTGAGCCGCGCGTTTCGGTCGATAGGCCAGCCCTTGAGAGCGCAGCTACCTCTATCTCTTTCATCGTTTTGCGGCAGGTGGGAAAGTTTGTGCACCCATAGAATCGGCCGTGCTTGCCCGAGCGTGGCACCATGTTGCCCTTCCCGCACGCTGGGCACTGGATCACCGCAACACGGCCTCCATCCGTAGCCCGCAATTGCAGTCCATGCTCGTTGAGGAGTTCCGCCAGAAACGGGGACTCACGATCGCGCACCGTCACTAAGGTCACAGATCGCCGTGCGCGCGTGATGGCCACATAGAACAGTCGCCTCTCCTCAGCAAAGGGAAACGGTTCGCGCGTTGGCATCGCAAGGCGCAGCACCGCGTCATCCGCAATCTTGCTGGGGAACGAAGACTTGTCTCGCGTTAGCCCCGGAATAACTACGTAGTCAGCTTCGAGCCCTTTGGATGCGTGGATTGTCGAGAACTTCACATCGAGGTGGGGCCACTGTTTCATTGCTGAATGCGGCATCAGCCCTTCATAGCGCCGATAGCGCCCGAGAATGAAGACAGACGTTTTGCCTCCGCGACCGGATGGCTCGATGCCATTCGCGATGCGATCGTTCAATTCGGCCAGATGTTTGCGAATCACAGAATGTACGTGGTCGTCGCTGTTCGCCGCGATAGCGACAAAGGATGGCGGATGCTCCGGTGTCGATGACACCACCTGCTTCGAGAGTTGTTGCGGGTTCTTGAGCACGAACTGACTCGAAAGATCGCAGATGGGTTGCGGGCAACGAAAAGTGCGCTCTAGACGGAGAGTTTCACCGGCACCAAACCAGCCTTCAAAGTCTGTCATCACCGAAAGGTCGGCTCCCGCAAAACGGTTGATGCTCTGCCAGTCGTCACCGACTGCGAACAGGTAGTGGTTGGGTTCTTTGACGAGCGCACGAGCAAGGCGAGCGCGGGCGGCGCTGGCATCCTGAAGCTCGTCGACCATCACTAGCCGAAACGGACTCTTCCACCCAGCTTCCACGTGGTCGGCAGCGAGATTGAGCATGTCTTCAAAGTCGATGCAGTCGTGCTTTAAGAGTTCGTATTCCCACCGCTGCTGGATTACGCGATACAGCTGAAGAAACTTCTCGTGGCGAAACCGAAACTTGTCCCTGCCATCTTCTTGTACCCGCGCTAGCAGTTTCTCTTCTGTCAGACGGTTGCTTTTGGCGTGAACCATGAAGGACCGGAATGTGCCGATCAGACGATTGTTGTCGATGGGCGGTTGGCCGACAGCCGGGCGGTCCGGATTCGGGTCGAGCACTATGCCTCGGTAAGAAAGCTCGGCGGTGAGGGTCGCAAACGCTTTACCGTTCCACAGCTCAGCCATTGTGGTCTCGATCAGAGCAGTTCCGTACTGGGCGTGCAGCGCACGTTTCCAGTGGACACCATCGAGGTATCCGACGAACTCCTCCGGCGGTAGCCCGTCTTGATTGAGGGCAAAGTGCTCGTGGTACAGGTCAACTTGTGGGTAATAGAAGTCAGGATTGTAGTGACCGTGGGTTTCATCCACTGTGTCGACTTCGTAGCGGTGCTCGTACTGATACTCGACCCCGTTGTAGAAGAGCCAGTCCGCGATGAGTCGTTCGCCTTGAGATTTGACGACTTCGCCAGCGAGCGTGCGGAAACCTTCGCGGCGCGTGACGGAATCCCAGTCTTCGGGGTCGGCTTCTTCTTGCCCGAACTCGGGAAGGTCACGGCCGAACACCATGCGAAAGAGGTCCCACTCGGTGCGGAATGCAGCATCCGAATCCCGAAGTTCGTCGATGATTCGTGCGAGCTTCTCCAAATCGCGGCCTTGGTCGAGCCAAGGGGCGAGGGTCGGCTTTCGCCCCGTTGCCTGCCCGATTACCGCGAGTCCGAATGCATGGAAAGTGCGAGCAACGATTCGGTCTGCTGCAAGCCCCAGCGGCGCGAGTCGTTCAGCGATTCGCTCCTGGAGTTCGGCAGCAGCCTTGCTGTTGAACGCGAGCATCAGAACTTGCTCAGGCTCAACGAGTCCCCGGTGGACGGCATATCCAGCCTTCGCGATCATGGTGGAGGTTTTTCCGGAGCCTGCCGCAGCGATGAGCTGAACCCTGTTGTCGAAGCACACCACGGCCCGAGATTGTTCGTCGGTCAACGGCGAACGCTCAACATTGTCGAAGAATGACTTGTACGAAATGAGTTCGTTCTCCAAGAAGCGGTCATTCCACAGAGAGACATACTTCGCGAGGTCAGCCTCCCACAGCTCGATCGCTTGCAGAGCTTCTCCATTGAGTCCCTGACGATGCTTTTCGAGCTCAGTTGCGGCAAGAAGCTCTGTGAACCGACCGGAGGGTTTGTGCCGTTCCCATGTGCTGGTGAACTCGCGGCTCAACCATCCGCGATCTCGCTGGTGCGACTTTGCTGCAGAGAAGAAGCTGCGCGCCCACGTTTCGACGAGCGGACAGAGCGCCTCGAACTCGTCGATGAGCGCCGATAAGCGGATGCTGGCGAGCACCCTTTCGCGCTCTGTCTCGACAGTTTCACGAAGGTCTCGAGCGTCACGCCTCGATAGCCCGCGCAAGCGAAGCGGATCGTCTCCGCCGAGTTCGACACTCGACGAAAGCAGCCCGTGTCGAAGTCTGGTGCGGCCGAGATGAGCAAGCGGGTGGCGTGTGACAGCACCGCTGCTGTGGAGCACGAGTTCGTCGCCGTAGAGTTCTGCGCTCCACGCCGAGATGCGCGCCAGACGTACGCCCCACCGCGTTGGCGCCCATGTTGATGCCACGATTGATCCCCGATCATTCCTCGGCAAATTCTATCTAGCTGCTGCTCCGTTGAATCGTTTGTCTGAAGTGCGCGCGAACGTCGGACGCCTGCAACTCAGTGAGGCGCCACCTCGTTTCGAACGACGGGAGGGTTCCATAATTACTGCGCAGGTAATCTCGAATCTTTTTCGCGCTGACGCCAAGCTCGCGCGCAAGGCCATTCGGTGTGATCAGATCAGTCATTAGTCTTCTTCTCCGCTTTTCTCTGCCGACGACTTAGGCGGGCTCAGGTCAAGCACGGGCAATGTAGCCCCATCAACTCCGCGCCGCTTCAGAATCTCGATCATGTCTTCTTGGCGCGGCTGTCCTAGCGTGAATCGATAGAGCGTGAGAGCTTCTTTCATTCGGTCAATCTTCGCAAGATCGCGGCTGAGGGGGAATGACACAAGCTGTCGTTCGATTTTCGCTTCTCCGGGGTAAACCCAGAACGGTGAAAACTCTCCAAGGCCGGTGCGCGTTTCTATCGCTGCATCGAATGCAGCGCGCCAAGGATTCGGGTCAGTGGAGAGCATCACATCCGCACTATGAGCGGCGGCAATGTTCTTGCGCACCGCGTGGCCGGCGAAGCGATTGACCCTGCCTTCACGTTGCTCAAAATCGACAGGGTTGGATGGCACGTTCCAGTGCACCACAGCGTGACTCCACCAGTGGAAGTCGATCCCCTCCTGCCCCACGCTGGTCGAGGCGAGCACGAATGGCCAGAAGGGGCTGTTGAAGGCGTTTCGGATTTCGGGTTGCCGCGCGCTCTCTTCATTCTGCGTCTTGCCTCCGTATCGCAAAGCAAATCGCGCGCTGAAGGAGATGTGGTCACCATCCGCAGCAAGGTCGCGCGCTTGATAGGTGGAGGGGCGCAGCGCGATCGCAGTGACGGCTCTGACGGCGAGGGCCATCAGCAAGTCGTCATCGAGAGTTGCCCCCGCAGCCTCGCTCCGTAGCTGAAAGAGGTACTCGTCCAGCGCGGCCTGCAGGTTGCCGTCGGCGCAATAGTCAAGTACTGCTAACCAGTAGTACTCGTCCTCAGTATCTTTCACCTTGTCGAGCAGAAGCATGCTTTCCGCGCGGTTGAATAGGCTGCGAATGCCGTTCGAGAGCATTGCGGCGGCTTTCCACTGGCCAGCATCGCTGCTCAAATCGTCACCGTCGCGCAAGCGCCCAAGCGCGCGGTAGGCGATATTGCCTGGCGAGTGCAGGGCGAGTCTCGCGAGATCTGGATGCGACGTCGCTGAAGCTGACGCCCTAATCGTTTCCACAGCAAGTTCGACGTGCGCGGTGATCTGCTGGCCTGCAGCACCCACACTGTCTTCTTCTGAGTCAACAGGTCTCGCCGCCAGCAGCTGAGCGAGCGTCTTGGGCTCAAGAGCAAGACCTTGCGGCGTTGCCCCCGGTTGTGCAAAGAACGCTTCCCACGCTCGCGATGACTTCGTCTCAGCGTCAAGCCGAGCCGACATTGCCGACTGCGCGTCCTCCGCTGAAACGCTGCCTTGGTCGCTTTCCCGCGCAATCCGCAACGGATCCGCCGCTTTCGCGAGCGCGGGGTGAGGCCAGAATAGGGCCAGAGTCGACATGTTGGCCGGGCTGGAATCCGCAGATTTTTTGTAGTCAAGGCGTGCGGAGATTGCCCTCCGCGCGTCCGGCGAATTAACTCGAAGGCGCGAGCCGCTCACGATCCGACGCTCTGC
>Ga0307487_1002469_pt1 | contig 11782 bp, 21 predicted proteins | sample CBIW12metaG_FD_203665 | JGI IMG/M metagenome (GOLD analysis project Ga0307487, IMG submission 203665) | Sea-ice brine microbial communities from Beaufort Sea near Barrow, Alaska, United States - CBIW 1.2 | ecosystem: Environmental > Aquatic > Marine > Coastal | place: USA: Alaska | collected... | reverse complement strand
CCGATCTGCGGCGCGATGACTTTGGAAACACCGTTAGTCGACATTTCGGGGTGTGCCTTGACGCCCGCGATAATTGCGTCGTCATCGGCGTTGGTCCACGGCTCGCCGTTTTTACTCGCACGCTCCAGCGACCGGGGGCCTTGGGGTGCAGACGGTTCGGGGATCGGTGCGGCTAATTCTGCCGCGCCTTGACGGACGAAGGTTGCGACTGAATCCACCGGTGCCGGATCATCCCAGATTTGCAGCGTGACGGGCAGGTCGGCCAACCGGGCGGAAACCGAATTCGGGTCGGCCGGAGGATCGTCACGGACGTGAACGGGTGCCGGTGCCGGTGTCGGGAACAGCGGAAAGCTGATAGATAATCCACCATCGGTCGGCTTGATGGTCAATGGCCCGACCCCAGCCAGATCAATGAGAGCGCCTTCGATGGCGTCAAGTTGCCCCGTCAGTCCACGGAAACCGGCAATGGTCATGCATGTCAGGTCGAAGGTCAATTTCTAGCTCCCTTGATCGCTCTGAAAAGTTTTTCGGCTCTCGCTTTCAGGCGAAGCGCTGCCACCTCGTGCCGACGCGCGCGGGCCAGCAGCCAGTGGCCGAAGACATCTTTGAAATTGCTCATTGCAGGCCCAGCCATGCCGAAAGAAAGACTTTGGGTTGCATCATCACAAGCGCAGAGAGGTGCACTGCGCTCGGCAGAGTCTCCCCGCGCAGCCAGTATCGAATGGTGCGTGGGCTGATATGCTCGCCGTTCTTGTTGCGGAAATACGGGCTTGCCGCCTCAGCAATGGCCTCCTCTGAAGAGGCTTGCGGAAATGCCTGCCAAAGCGCCTTGATGACTAGCTTTGAGAGCATTTCGTTTTCGGTAATGCCGTTTCTGAAAGATTTTTCCCCCATTATATTCCTAGGGTTTCCCTGTGCAGGGTGATCTGGAATATCATGGAAGGTTTCGGGAGCGGTCACTGAGCCACTACCTCGGATTGTGCGCGGCGGCGGGCTACGGCCAGATACTCAAACGTGAGTTTCTCACCGCGCTTCTCTGCCGCCGCAATGATGTCGAAATCCCGTTCGGACGGGATCCGGCCTCGAACACTCCACGAGTGAACGGTGGTGTAGGGCAAGCCCAGATCAGCGGCGAGATCGCCCACGGTCGGCCATATGTGTTTTATGTGATCCATGATGAGACGATACGCACAGTGCGTATCAGTGTCAATACTCATATTGCTCACTGCCATCCGCAAGGTGCGAATCTACAATGAGGCAGCAGAACTAGGGGACGGACCGTGGTCGAAGAACAACCAGATAGCCGCGAGGCCGTAGCTGCCAGATTGAGGCAGGCACGAGATATAATCGGGCTTGATCAAAAAACATTTGCCGAAAAAGCGGGGATATTGCCTCAAACATACGGGCCGTTTGAGACAGGCAAGCGTGACTTAACGCTCGAAGCCGCCAAGAAGATAAGGAAGGCTCACGGCTTAACCTTGGAGTTCATGTACTTCGGGAACATCGCCGATCTGCCGCACAGAATTGCCGCCAAGCTATGAGGCAGGCCATCTGTCAGATCGACCCAAAAGTCGAGCGGAAGGCCGCTCTCCTTCCTGGCCTGCTTGAGCATCTCCAACCGCCTCGCATCACGCCCTGTGCTCATAGTCTCTCGCCCCTCATGTTCTTCTATTGTTCTAGGTTAGGCTGCCGGAGCAGATTCGGTCAACGCGCTGGATCGCAATAGTTGTGGATGAAAAAAAAGACGCCGAAGATCAATCAAAGCAAGGAAGCACAATGACTGCGAGGCTGGATTTCATTACGATCAAGAAAATATCCGGGATGACGGAGATTTACCTCAGCGACACCCCGGACCCTGCCGTCCCACTGGTGGACTTCTACATCGCAACTATCCCCGTCGATGTTTGGGATGATGTGGCGGGCGAGACAGATGGACCGGTTACGCAAAACTTTACTGTGCGCGTTCAGGTCCTCGCTGACGACGAGCCCTTTCAGCAGATTGCGCAGCGCGCAAAAGATCAGCTGCGAACTTGCGTTGCCAAGATAATGACGGCTCTCGACGCAGAAACCGCATAATAGCGCTAAGCAAAGCCTTCATCTCAATCCCTTCCTGACAGCCCGCCTTGTGCGGGCTTTTTTTATGCGCACCTCGCGCCAAGCGATTCTGGCATAGGTTAAATGGGTGCGCAAATTATTATACGCATCATGCTTATCTAACTGTTGACAATACGCACAGTGCGTATCAATATCACCCCATACCGCAGCACCTCGCTGCATGGATGGGAGCAAGCCAGATGACCCGCAGCCACGCCATAACAGCGCCGGTCCGAAGCCCGCAAGGCCGCGCGACTGTTTCCATGCAAGTACAACTTATGGTTGCGCGATGAGGCAGGAATCCATCGTTCCAGTCACCGCGACCAGCGAGAAAAGCCGGATCGCACTGACCGATAAAGACGGCGACGTCTGGTTCGTGGTGATGCCCAGCCCGGACGGTGCCGTGTTTTACGCCACCGGCCTGCAGCTCGAATTCACCCGAGCCAAGCGCACCCCCAGCAATTAACCGCAACCGATAGGAGGACATGATTATGAAGATCCATTTCCCCACCATCCGGCACACGGGCTTTAACCGCGCCGCCGACATTATCGACGCTTATTATGATCGCGGCGTGTGGAATGTTCCTACGCCTGCCAACGACGAGCCCGACGACATGCCACCGCCAGCTGCGCCTGCGGTCCCGGTGCAAGAGCGGTTGGTGGCGTGATGCAGATTCCCACCACCCTTTTCGTCGCATGGGCTGATTTCGGCGCGATTGGCCAGGGCATACACGCTGATGCCAGCTCGATCTTTGACGATGCGGTTGATGAATATTCCGCCGCCCGCAGCAACGGGCTCGATGCAATTGTCTGGCGGCTCGACACACCCCAGCCCGACCGCGCCGGGATGATGACCGATGTGACTGCCGATGCCGACGACTGCATCCGTCGTCGCTGTGCCGCCCGCCGCGGCGAACTGCCCGAGTGGCTGTTCGATGTGCACGGGATGGCCGCAGAATGATCGGCCTTCGCCCCATTACCCACGTCGAGGCCGCGCTTGTCGCCAACCTCCCCGACTCCCCGCGCCGTTTCCCTCCCGTTGGCGGCGCGCACCTTCCGGGCCGCACAGGCTCCCCCCAAAGCGGCCCGGATTTTTCTGACAACGCCAAGCACGGAAAGGACGCGACATGACCCTGCACCAAGCCCTGCGCCAGCTTAACGACGCCGCCTATGCCACGCTCAAGGCTGGCCGCGACGCCAAGCTGTATCCGCACCTCGACCGCGCCGCGCTGCGCAGCATCATCAGCCAAACTGACGCGCTGGTCGATGAAAACACGCCAGAGCGGGAGGCAGCCCAGTGATCCGCCCCGACGCCGCGCTTGAGGACTTCCACCTACATGCCGATGCAAAGCCGATTGGACGGCCAACCCCGGATCCGGAACGAATGGGAGTTGACGGGTCAGGAGTGGCCCTAGCCGTCCTCGTCATGCTGACGCTGGTGCTGCTCGTCGCCGCGTTATGGGTGACCCACTGGCTGCTTGGCCGCGCGATTGCCGATGCCGCTGTATCCGCCGCGCAGATGTACTGCCCCACACCCGCCTGCTGAGAGGAATGAACCGATGAACGATATGACCACTGATACGGCGACCGGAACCGCGATTGCGCTGCCGAAGTCGACCGACCTCGCCACTCTGTTCAAGGCCGACAATGGAATCGCCGGGGTGATCGAGCAGCTTGAAGCCGCCGCCCGCGCCGAAGCCAAGGCGTTGGATGCTGCCACCAAGAAAGGCCGGGCCGCGCTAATTTCTCTGGCTGCAAAGGTCAGCAGCTCCAAGGCCGAACTTGACCGGCAGGGAAAGGCTCTGACCGAAGCGCAGCGCAAGGAGATCAACGCTGTGAATGCTGGCCGCAAGGTTGCTGAGGATCGGCTTGCCGCCCTGCGCGACGAAATCCGGAAGCCGGTCACCGACTGGGAGGTTGCGGAGGAGGCCCGCACGGAGCGCCACAAGGCAGCGCTGGCGAGGTTCAATCTCGAATGGGCCACCGCGCAGGACGACCCGGAAACGATCCGGAGAGTTATCTCTGAGATCGAAGCCACGCCGGAGGGCAGCGAATGGGAAGAGTACGAGGAAGTCGCCGCAGCCAGACGCGCTACTGCCCTGACAAAGTATCGCGCCGATCTGGTTGTTGCGGAGCAGCGCGAAGAAGAACGCGCCGAGCTGGCCCGCCTGCGCGCTGAAGCCGAGGAACGCGCCCGAAAGGATGCCGAGGAAGCTGCAGCAAAAGCAGAGGCCGAACGACTGGCAGCTGAGCAGGCTGAGCAGAAGCGCCTGGCTGCGGAGAAGGCCGATGCTGATCGCATTGCGGCAGAGCGGGCCAAAGCAAAGCAGATCGCGGATGACAAAGCCGAAGCCGACCGCCGGGAACAGCATGAGCGCGACAAGGCCGAAGCGGCTGAGCGCGCACGAGTTGAGGCACAGCAGCAGGCCGAGAGCGACCGGGTTGCCGCTGAGGAGCGCCACAAGCGCGAGTTGGCTGAGGCGAAGGCCCGCGAGGAAGCGGCGGCCCAGCGGGAGCGCGACCGGCTTAACAATGAGCGCAAGGCCGAGGCAGCAGCCCGCGCCAAGCGTGAGAAGGACAAGGCCCACCGCGCCCGCATCCGCAACCAAATCGCTGAAGGATTAAACGGCCTTGAGGCGGGAAACTGGTTCTCGATTGCGGACGCACTGATCGACGGCAAGGTGCCGCATGTGGAGGTAAAGCTGTGACTGCTCACGCACTGGAACGACTGGCGGAACGTGTGCCCGGGATCGTCCCGAGCGCCGCCTTGGCGCAGATCCGGGCCTCGCTGGACAGCGGACGCGCCTATGGCGTCGCGGTCGGCGCGTCTGGCGGGAACGCTTATGAGGTCAAGTTGTCAACCGGACAGGTAGTTTTCCCTCTTGTGAAGGATCGCGACACTGACAACGCGGTGGTCACCGTTCTGATCGAAGGTATGACGTTCCAGACGCCCGCCGGGCCGATCACGCTGGAACGGCGCGGCTTGCTCGCGGGAGTCCACCAGATCAGCGGCGAGGAATACCACGCCGACCCCTGCCCGCAGCCGAGCCTATCCAGCACTGTCGCCAAGATACTGCTGGCCCAATCGCCGCTTCACGCTTGGACGGCGAGCCCGCGCCTCAATCCCAATTGGGAGCCGAAGGACAGCAAGACGTTTGACATTGGCCGGGCTGCGCACCGCGCGACCCTCGGCGCAGGTTCGGATTTCTGTGCAATCCCTGACGGCATCCTAGCGAGCAACGGCGCGGCATCGACCAAGGCCGCCAAAGAGTTCATCGCCCAGGCCCGAGAGGCTGGACTGACACCGCTGAAATCCTCTGAGGTGGATCAGATCAGCGCCATGCAAGCAAAGATCGCCGACAAGTTGAACGGGCTGCAGATCGATCTGGATCCAGCACACTCCGAGATCGTCGCGCTCGCGCAAATGGACGGTATCTGGTGCCGCGCCATGATCGACAATGTGCCGGGTGATCCCCGAGCGCCGCTCTATGACTTTAAGACCACCACAGACGCCAGTCCGGACGCTGCCATGCGCGCCGTCATGAACTACGGCTATGATGTGCAGGCCGCCCACTACCTCGACACTTGGAAGGCCGCAACCGGCGATGACCGCCTGTTCCGGTTCATCTTCCAAGAGAAAGAAGCCCCGTTCGAGGTTTCCGTGATTGAGGTGGGACCGGACTCGTTGGCCATGGCACGCAAAAAAATCGCGCGGGCCCGGGCAATGTGGGCAAATTGCCTGCATGCTGACGACTGGCCCGGCTATCCGCTGGGCGTCCACCGTATCGAGCTGCCCGAGTTCTTCCACGCCAAATGGCTGGAGCGCGAGAGCGTCGAGGCCGATCACAGACGCCGCACCGGTCGGGACGTGCTCGACGCCGCCCGCCAGTGGCAATCACCCGAATCCTATCGCATTGCAGGAGAGTGACCATGAACGCCATGATCCGTTTCACCCCCGTCGCCGAATTGAATGATCCCCTCACGCTGGCCATTGGCCTGTCTGGCGGGTCCGGCACCGGCAAGACCTATTCCGCCCTGCTGATGGCTCGCGGTATCGCCGAAGTCATGACCGGCAAGACCGGCGCGCCCATCGGCTATGTCGACACCGAGAACCGCCGTGCGCTGCACTACAAGCAGGCGTTTCCAGAAATGCACCACTTCGACATGCAGGCGGTCGACGAGGCGGGCAAGATGATCGGCTTCAACCCCGAGCGCTGGATCGAGGTGATTGATGCAGCGGAAGCGGCGGGTCTGCCTGTTGTCGTGATCGACAGCTTCAGTCACGCTTGGGAGGGCGTTGGCGGCGTTTTAGACCTCCATGCGCAGACCCTCGACCGCCTGACCAACGGCAACGACTCCCTGAAGGATAAAAGGTCGCAGCTGGCATGGGCTGAGGTGAAGCCGCGCTATCGCCGCCTGATTGACCGGATCGTGCGGGCGAAGTGTTCGATGATCATCTGCACCCGCGCCAAGCCAGTGATGCAGAAAGGATTCGGCACCAGTGCGGAGAACGCCCGCCCGACGAAAACCCGTCGCTCGGATGTGCCGTGGGATCCAGCCTCAGATGGAGACCTGATGTTTGAAATGACAACAATGGTTATCCTCGACCCATCCGCCCCCGGCTGCCCCGTTCACCAGATCAAGGTCGCTGACCAGTTCAAGGGCTTGCTCGACAGCCGCCGCCCGATGGGTGTCGAAACCGGGCGCGCCATGGCCGAATGGGCGAAGAGCCAAGGCAGCGGCCAGAACGACAAGGCGATCCTTGACGAAGCCCGTGATGCAGCCAGAGGGGGCAAGGAGGCATTCACGGCTTGGTGGAATGACAACAAGCAGAGCCGCGCCCTGGTCAAGACGATTTTGGCTGAATGTCAGGACTTGGCTGCGACGGCTGATGCGGCCGCCAGCGAGGACGAAAGCGACGATCCGTTCGCAGGATCTGAAGGCACCACCCCGCGCCTCACGCCAGAGGAAGAGGCGGCTATCCAGCGCAAGATTGACGAGCAGAACGCGGGGGAAGCTCAGTGACCTCACCAAGCGGCTACGACGCATGGCGGCTGTCCGGCCCAGACGATGACCGGCCCGACTGCAAGCACTGCGGCAATACTGGGGATAGGGAGTGTCCGGACTGTGAAAACCCGCCTGACGACATGAACGACTGCCCCGAGTGTTGCGGGACTGGCTACGTCGCTTGCGATTGCGAGCTAAGGGCCGCCGATGATGCGGATGACCACGGCGAGTGGCTACTGGAACGGCATCGCGACAGGCTGCTGGACGGAGTGACCTGATGCTTGACGCAACCCAACCCATGATCATCGATAGCTTCGCCGGTGGCGGCGGAGCAAGCACTGGCATTGAGCTGGCGCTTGGTCGCAGCCCTGACGTGGCCATCAACCACAACGCGGCCGCGCTGGCGCTGCATGCGGTCAATCACCCGGAAACGCTGCATCTCGACAGCAATATCTGGGATGTCGCACCACTGGACGTCACCAAGGGCCGGCACGTCGGATTGCTCTGGGCCAGCCCGGACTGCAAGCACTTCTCGAAAGCGAAGGGCGGGGCGCCGAAAGACCGCAACATCCGTGATCTGGCGTGGGTCGTCGTCGACTGGGCCGAACAGGTAAAGCCGGATGTGATCCTGATGGAGAACGTCGAGGAGTTTCTGACATGGGGTCCGCTGGGTGAAGACGGCCAGCCGATGAAGGAATTCGCGGGCATGACGTTCGAACTCTGGATCAAGCGGCTGCGCAAGGCTGGCTTCCGAGTCCAGTGGCGCGAGCTGCGCGCCTGCGACTATGGCGCTCCGACGATCCGACGGCGGTTCTTCATGGTGGCGCGGCGTGATGGATTGCCCATCACCTGGCCGAAACCAACCCACGGGGATCCGAAGTCAGCACCGGTCAAGCGTGGCAAACTTATACCGTGGCGCACCGCGGCTGATTGCATCGACTGGTCACTGCCCAGCCCGTCGATCTTCGACACCGGCCCTCAGATCATGGAAAAGCACGGCCTACGCGCTGTGCGTCCGCTGGCCAAGAACACGATGGCCCGGATTGCGCGCGGGATGAAACGCTATGTTCTCGATGCCGAACGACCATTCATCGTGAATTTGACCCACGGCGCGCGAACCGAAGACATCGCCGATCCGTTCCGCACGATCACCGGCGCCAACCGTGGCGAGAAGGCCGTTGTTGCTCCGTCGATCACCCGCTTCAACGGCGGCGCGACCGGGCAGGATCTGCGCGAACCGATGGCAACCGTAACCGCGAACAGCTTCATCAAGCGCCCTGGTGGCGCGGCCCCTCTCGGCATGATCGCGCCGTGCTTGATGAGCCTGAAAGGAACTGCGCGGCGGGCGAGCGGTGCCGACACTCCACACCCAACTGTTCTGGCGGGCGGCGGGCATTCGGCATTGATCGCACCCCTTATGGCGACGATGCGCAACAGCCAGAAGCCATGGCAGGGATGCTACGAGCCAGCCCACACGATCACCGCCGGCGGTGCGGGCCTCACCGTGATCGCGCCCGTCCTAACATATGCGCAGCAAGGTGGCCGGTGCCGTTCAGTCGATGACCCGCATCACACGATCTGCGCCAGCTCGAAAGATCAGAATGCAGTGATCGCCCCGGTGCTGATACAGACCGGCTATGGCGAGGCTCCCGGCCAGGCACCGCGATCGCTCGATATTGGCGCACCTTTGGGCACGGTCGTCGCGGGCGGCGTCAAACATGCGGCCGCCGCTGCGTTTCTCGCCCAGCACCACACCGGAGCCACCGGTCACGATGCCCGCGACCCCATCTCGACCGTCGCCGCCACAGGAAGTCATCAGACACCTGTCGCAGCATGGTTCGCAAAATACTATGGCACCGGCGACGGCGCCCGCACTGACGACCCGATGCACACGATCACCGTTAAGGATCGCATGGGCCACATGCAGGCCGCGCTGAGCGCCCCGCCTTTCACCGCAGACCATGCGAACCGGGCGCGCGAAGTGGCCGATTTCATGCGCGCACACGACGCATGGGATGATCGCGAGTTCGTCACCCTCGACATTGGTGATGCGACCTATGTGATCACCGATATCGGCATGCGCATGCTGACCCCGCGCGAGCTGTTCCACGCGCAAGGCTTCCCGCCCGACTATGTGATCGAGGGCCACTGGACCGAAACCGGCGGCAAGTGGGTATGGCACCCGTTTTCCAAAAGCGTCCAGGTTAGCTGCTGCGGCAACAGCGTCTGCCCGCCACTCGCCGAAGCACTCGTGCGCGCGAACTGCAAGCACCTGGTCGAAGAAAGGATCGCAGCATGACTGACCTGCGCGACAAACTCATGATCGAGATCGCCGCGTCTCGCCATTTAGAAAAGTCTGTCAGTGAAACTGCCGACGCGATCCTTGCTGTGATCGAGGTGACAGATTTGCAGGAAGGTCTGCGCGCTCTCATCGCCGCCGAAGAGATCAGTTTGGCCGAAGCTAAGCGGATGCAAGCGGCAGCCCAACTGCCCAAGAAGATGTACGCCGCCGATATGCTCATCAACGCCTGCAAGGCACGGCTCATCACATACCGCGCGATGCAGAACAGGAGGGAGATGTGACGAACACCTTCGGATCACCGCGCCACGACGATATCCGACGCAAAGCACAGGCGGCATCGGATAAGGCAACGCATTCTGTTTACGTCAATCAATGCGAAGAATTATCTCAAGAGTTTACGCGAATCATCAACGCCCTGAACGATGGGCAGACGATCATAATCCGCGATCAGTGGGGCGATACTGTTCGCGCCGTTATCGCGCAGGAGGGCGAGAGATGACCGCACCGCAGCCAATCCTTGCCAGCGTTAAAAACACCCGCAAGGCACCGACGTCATCCAACGCCCGAGCGCTGGAAATGGTGCGCCAACTTCGCAGCGAAGGCCTAGACGTCGCCCGCGTCATTCTAGAAGGTCGCAAGATCGAGATCGAGATAGTACAGCAAACCGCGCCGCAGAAAATCGACGGAGTGAAGTGGTGAAATCCGACCTTCCGAAATTCGTCTATTTTAAGGGCAAGAACCGCTACCCATACTTTGTGCGCGGCAATATGTGCCAGCGCATCACGTCAGAACCCGGTACAAATGCCTTTTGGGCAGAATACAACGGGATATTGAACGGCAATATTTCCGGCGATCCTGCCCGGACGATCAAGAAACTGATTGCCCATTATATGCGCTCACAAAAATGGGGGCAGCTGGCAAAGAACACACAGAAAAGCTACCTGCAAGGATTCAGATACTTTGAGGACAAGATAGCCATGGTTGATCCGGCGAGCATCCGGCGCCGCAATGTGATCGAAATGCGCGATGCTCTATCGTCCACTCCCACCACCGCCAATAGGCGCGTAGCGGTTTTGTCAACGCTTATGGAACACGCAATTGATATCGACTGGATAGAGCGGAACCCGGCGAAGGGCGTCGGGTCGCTCAAGGGCACAAAAACCCGCCACCCTTGGCCTGCCGATATGGTTGAGGCCTTCCGGCGCGAGGCCGAAGGAATGCCGCTGTTGCTGTTTGAAATGTTGATCGGCACAGGCCAGCGCATTGGCGACGTGTTGAAAATGCAATGGGGACACGTCGAGGACCGTGGAATACTGGTAAGACAGGGCAAGACTAAAGCTGAGGTCTGGATACCATTCACATCCCGCCTGTCTGCCGCGATTGCCGTGACACCAAAGCGCGGGCTGCACATCGTCACACAGCCATCAGGACAGCCGGTAGGATACAACTTGGCGTGGAAGTGGATCAAAGAGATACGCGACGTGATCGGCGCCGAGGCTTGGGATATCCACAGCTTGCGCCACACTGCCGCATCTGAGCTTGCCGCGCTGGGGCTGGATGATCAGCACATAATGAGCATCACCGGCCACACATCTAGCGGCATGGTACGGCTCTATGCGGGCAAGGCAGCACAGCGGGCACGGGCCAAGAAAGCACAGGAAGACCGACAGTGAACGGAACGAAAACGAAACAAGAATTTCGAAATTAATTGGAAATGACAAAAAAACGTTAATTGATTTCAATAGGTTAACGATCAATAAAGATGGTTCAGAAACATCTCTTTGGTCAGGGTCGTGCCTTTGCGCAGACTCAACAGTTCCAGCATCTGATATTCCTTTCCGGTCAGATGCACCGTTTTCCCATCAACTTCGACAGTTTTTGCATCGAGGTTTACCGCAATTTTTCCCGTACGGATCATCGATTGCGCATGGCCTTTTGATCTGCGGATGATTGCATGAATCCGGGCGACAAGTTCTTCGCGATGAAAAGGTTTGGTCAGATAGTCGTCAGCACCAAATCCGAAGCCTTTTATTTTATTGTCGGTATCATCTGCGCCCGACAGGATCAGGATTGGCGTATCGACCCGTGCAAGGCGCAACTGGCGCAATACCTCATGCCCGTGCATATCCGGTAGATTAAGATCCAACAGTATAAGATCGTAATCATAAAGCTTCGCCAGATCGACAGCCTCTTCGCCCGTATCAGTGCAATAGACGTTGAGGTTGGCATGGGTCAGCATCAATTCGATACTACGAGACGTGGTGGGGTCATCTTCGACAAGCAGGATGCGCATAAATCTCTCCGCCGTTTAACGCGATTGACCCCACCCTTGTGGCAAATGGTTAATTCGAGGTTACGCTTAACGTCAATTACCACGCT
>Ga0307487_1002466_pt1 | contig 11797 bp, 9 predicted proteins | sample CBIW12metaG_FD_203665 | JGI IMG/M metagenome (GOLD analysis project Ga0307487, IMG submission 203665) | Sea-ice brine microbial communities from Beaufort Sea near Barrow, Alaska, United States - CBIW 1.2 | ecosystem: Environmental > Aquatic > Marine > Coastal | place: USA: Alaska | collected... | reverse complement strand
AAATGTGAAAAATCACATGAATATGTTGATGGAAAACCCTGCTAGGGTAGCCAAATATTTTAACCACCCAGATATTGAATACGCAGCATGAATTTATATCTATTAATTACCGTCGGGTTAATACTGATTATAGGGTAGGGCAGAGCTATCTGCTTTGCCTGTTTCTTTGACAGTTAATACTTCGGTGACCACGAAATTGCTTGTTCCTCTCCATGGAAGCATTCCTTTATATTCCTTGTATCTGAGCTCTACGAATTTGCCTGAAGCTCGCTCTAGCTTTCCAGCAACACCATCATCTACGACACTAAATCTGAATTCATTGCTTTGAAGACCTCCAGCAGTTGGGCTCTGAAAACCTTCCTGGACCACCCTTCCTTCGTAAGTTTTGAACATAACTCCTTTCTTCACAAAGTAATTGAGGCTTCCTGCCTTTACACCTTCTCCAAAAACGAAGTAAAACTTATACCAGAATATTCCTGCCAAAAAAGCAATTAAAATAACTCCTGTAACCCAAGCAAATTTTTTCATAGTCTGTGAAAGTTTAGGTTAAAGATAAAACTCGGATTTGAGTTTTGGATAAAATAGTGAAAAATATTGCTAAAGTTTAAGTCTGTTTATAAGGCTATCTCTAATTTTTAATCCCTGTATCCTCAATTAGGTCGATAGCTTTATTTACTAAGTTTATTGAGACGCTTGTCTGCCTGTAGATACGTGGGGAAAGAAAACCCGCCACTGATAACCAGCATCCATCCTAGAGGAAGTTAAAAACAACCGAAACGCCCAACTACAAATTTCATCTTTCGTCAAGGTTTCTTTATCTGCTTGTCTGAAATAAAGTGAATAATTATAAAAAATAATCGATACGGTTATTCTACAGTGTGAAATGGGTTTGTTCTTGAATTCACGTAGTCATGCAAATCAATCGCATTAAAGTGATAGAATCGAAATGCTTGTAAAAAATTGAAGTGCAACACAAGATATTCTGTTTATCCGTAATCATGCCAGCAACCCTATTTTATTTGGTTAATTAGCTAGAAAACAAGTACCTAGGCAAGCTCAACATAAATAAGGGGTTACCGAGGAACCGGCTACGCTTATGTTTACCATTAATTACCTCGCTTTTTGTCTTTTACTGCTGCAATTTCAGAGATACACACAAGGCATTAATCAGCAACTATATTCAATACTGTTCTGCGAAAAAATGTAAAAAAAAGAGCTCTAAAATCAGAGCCCTTTTTCCTTAAAAATCAATTTACTAACCACAAGTAGTCACCGTAGCCTTCGTTTTTCATATCTTCCTTTGCAATGAATTTCATGGCTGCTGAATTCAAGCAATAACGTAAATTAGTAGGCTTAGGTCCATCGTAAAACACGTGCCCTACATGGCTGTCTCCAAATTTACTCCTTACTTCCACTCTGGCCATACCAGCAGTTTTGTCGGTAGGCTTGTCAATTGCTCTAGCATCAATTGGCTTGGTAAAACTTGGCCATCCTGTACCTGATTCAAATTTGTCCTTGGAACTAAATAGAGGAGCTCCGGTCACAATGTCTACATAAATCCCGTCCCTATGATTGTCATTGTATTCGTTATCAAATGAACGCTCAGTTCCCTCCTCCATTGTAACTTCATATTGAATGTCACTTAGACTCTTCTTCAGATCTGATTTAGAAGGGGACTTATATTTGTCAGCAGACAATTCTGGCCAATACTTTTTAATAAAAGCGTCTCGCCCAGATCCTTTTCTGTAAGCGTAATATTCTTTAGGACTTTTCTTATAATAATCCTGATGATAATCTTCCGCAGGGTAGAATGTAGTAAACTTGATGATTGGCGTAGCAATAGGTTTGTCGAACTTCCCAGAGTTGCCCAACACTTTTTTGGATGCTTCGGCTACTTTCTTCTGCTCGTCTCCACGATAGAAAATCGCAGACTCATATTGAGATCCTCTGTCATAGAATGAACCTCCCACATCTGTAGGGTCGTAGGTTTGCCAAAAGATATCTACTAGCTCAGCATAGCTTATTATTTCAGGATCGTATGTGATTTGTATAGATTCTTTGTGAGAAGTTTTACCACCTGAAACTTCGCTATAGGTAGGGTTTTTCTCCTTTCCTCCCGCATAGCCAGAAACTACTGACACAATTCCGTCTATTCCTTCAAATGAAGCCTCTACACACCAGAAACAGCCTCCTGCAAAAGTAGCCAATTCTGTATTTCCTTTGTAATTCTCAACCTTCTCCATATCCGAAGAAGTAGTCTTTGCATCATTCTGAACAGATGTATTGCCGCAGGCAAACATTAGTCCCACCAGTAAGCCTAGCGTAGGAGTCATTATTTTATTTGCGTTAAACATATTTTTAGATTCTTTTTGTTAAGTTTTTTGTTGAAATCCCTTACTAACTATAACTCGCTATTGTAAATTCTGTTTAATATTTTTTGTGCACTCTATACAGGTACGATGTTTGAGATGTATCGGTTTGACTTCAAAAATACACATCAAATACATTTTCTTAGATTCTTGATTTAGAACTCTCATAACCATATATCTAGAAATCTTTAGTACACCTCTCAATCATTTGATGATTACTTTGGTTCAATCCTTCGATTTCCAATCTGCATAGATTCATGAAAGAAAACCGCTAATTTCTTGGTGTGTATGATTCTCCGCAACCACACAGCCTGAGAAACATGAAGTTGGTAATGTCGGTGCCTACCCTGAACGGTATAAAAAGTTCTGGTTTCAAAATGCCAAACTATTTAATCCTATTTACGCAGTACATCATAATTCATCACCTACCGAATTACATCTATGAAAAGAGCAAAAGCTAACAATTGCCTCGCTTTTTATTCTAGTGCAGCCATTTACCTTAATGTGTTTGGTGAGAAATTGATAAAAATATCTATCCCAAAAATACTGTTCTAGCATTCAAATGATAAAAAAATAATGGAGCTGGTATCATTCCTACTTACGCAAATCTCTATTTATCAATGCCTTCAATTTACCATTCACATAAAGCTTTACAAGCTCCACAAAATTATTCAACCACTAACTATTCATTTTTCAATTCATCAACATATTTATTTCAGAAATGGAGTGAAAATTTCTTTCCAAAGCTCGTATCCTTTTTCATTCATATGTAAATCGTCTCCTAAAAAAATGTCATTTCTCGGTTTACCTGAATCGTCAAGCATGATGTCCCATACATTTACAATGTTCACGTCCTTATGTGTGGTGGCATACTGCCGTATAAGATCATTTAGTACAATATAGGACTGCTTGCTTTGCCACCTTGATGGACTCGGCTTAGCTACAATTAGGTTCACTATTGCAAATGGATATTTTATGTGAATTTTAGTGACGATCACATCTAGATCTTCCATAATTTCGGATGCCTCTTTTCCGGAATTAATATCGTTGTCACCTTCATAAATAAAAACCTTCGAAGGATCATATTTAAGGACAGTTTGGTCGAGATGGTTGATCAGATCAATGGCTTGAGAACCTCCAAATCCCGTATTTATTATGGCTACCTCCGGAAATTGCTCTTGTAGATTTTTCCACATTCTTATGCTGGAGCTTCCTGTAAATACGACACTTCCTTTGTCCCAGCCGGTGGAATCAATTTCTTTTGCACGGTTGTCGACCTCCTGTTGAAAAGGAATTCCTTGGCCAAAAAGGAGTTGAATACTTAAGAATAAACTGAGTACTGCAATAGATTTCTTCATATCTTAAATATAACAAAGGCCTTGATTTATTTTGATATTTGATCACATGAAAATCTAATTTCACCGAGATTTTAATGTACATAACCGTGCGGCTTGTGAGCAGTTTCGTACACTTCGACCAGTATTATTGATTGATTGCTGAACTGTTAGTAGACTTTTCGTCAAGTTTGAATCCTTTTAATGATGCCCTGGAAACGTTTTTGTAAGGTTCGGTCACAAAATTATTTTGAGATACTGAATCCCTGTTTTTTGGATAAGTTTTAGCGTTGCAATAGTGAGTTCAACCTAAATGTGATGATGGATAGAATTACCGGTTTTTTATGGTTTTGTAGCGGAGCCACTTTCTCCTTATTAAAGCGTTCGCCAACAGAAGCTAATAAATATGCAGGAATTGGTGCCACAGTATTTTTTACAGGAATTCTTGCGGCTTTGGCAGCTGGATATGCATTATTTACAGTGTTTCACTCTATTTGGCCAGCTACACTTTTCGGAGTGCTTTGGGGATTGATGATTTTTAATTTGGATAGGTTCATCGTTTCCAGTATGAGAAAAAAGGGAAAATCCTGGGCTGAATGGAAGCTGGCATTTCCAAGATTAATTTTGGCGGTTTTATTGGCTTTAGTAATCTCCAAGCCTTTGGAGCTGAAGATGTTTGAAAGAGAAATAGACCGAAAGATCGATGAAAAACGAACAGTTTTTATTGCTGAATCTAAATTGTCTTTAGCCAAAGGTTTTCCAGAAATTCAACAGTTAGAAACGAGAATAGATACCTTAACGGCTGATATTAAAGGTTTTGAAAACTATCGTGATCACCTTCAGCAAGAATATGACAGAGAGCGTTTTGGTGAAAAAACAAGCTCAACCACTGGACTGGTCGGACTTGGGACCAACGCCAGGAAAAGAGAACAGCAACTGGATGCTGCTCAGGTTACCTTGGATGAGCTAAGGCTGAGAAATCAGATCCGTATAGATACGCTGGAAGCTCAAATCCATAGATTTGTTGTATTGCGTCAAATTGAATTTGAAAAGCAGCAACCCGGAATTGAAGGTTTTGATGGGTTGGCCGCTAGAATTGAAGCGTTGGATGGGTTGACCAAAGAGAATGATGCTATGGCTATGGCCAATGTTTTTATTCTGTTGCTTTTCGTTGCTATTGAGACAGCTCCCATCTTTGTGAAATTGATCTCGCCACGTGGCCCTTATGACGAGTATTTAGAATTGCATGAAGATAAGGTGAGCTTATTTAAAGGTGAAAAATGGACTATTGTAAAAGGAGAATCTAAAGCGAGAGTGGACTATTTCCAGAATACACATTTCTACGCCAATGACCTTCAGAAAGAGAAAACAAATCGAAGAAATCAGGCTCAAGCCGAATCATAGATTGCTGATTTTGAAAGAGGCTAGCACTATTCTTTTTAGACACCTAGGTAAAAAATTCAATCAACTTATTACGTTTGGCGATTTAAAAAAAATAGGTGTTGGCACCACTCAAATTTTTCTAGTGATCGAATTTTACTTCTCGGAAGAAATTTCTTTGTTGCTATCGCCTAATTGACTTTTAAGATGCTTTTCTAAAAAAAGCCATAGTTGATAAATGTTTTTTAATCCACAAGCGGTGAAGTTTTAATAAATCTGCATGTTCAAGATTTTGAAGAGATGTTTGAATACTATTCTGCATTGGGAACCCAATGTATAGTGATTATTTCTGAATAGTCTGATAACTTTCAGTGTTCAAATATTCAGATATTTGGCTATCAGGATAGTTGAGCAACCATATTTTTTCAGTTTGGATAGTAGATGTTTACACGTGCTTTACCACCTTATCCAACTGATCCATCGTCATGGGCACAGATTTCCATTCAACGAAACCTACCATTTTCACCATAAAAACTAGAAATTTCCCTGGATTAATTAGCTTGTTTGCAAGTTTGGCTATTATTAAGTCCCGCTCCACCACTGAAGCTTGTCTGTCTTTACATGAATAATACTCTTCAGCATATTTCCAAGCCCCATCCCTGGCTACCTGAATGGAGAAATTCAACAGTAATTCATCTCGGCCCTTTGCTAATGGTATGAGCCAACCGAAAAGGGGAGAGACAGTACTAATATTTGTTTTCACTCCCTCTACTAATTCGGCCAAAACTGAATTGATTGTATTGAAATCGTTTTGAATTCCTTCAATTGGCTCTACTTCGACCGCCTCTACGGCTGCTATACCTAGGTCCAGATTGATGTGTGCATTGATCCCGAGAAATAAATGCTGTAGAACCAAATAGTTGTTTTTCTCAGTGGTCTCAAAAGCTACAAACCAACTTTCTGTAGGCCTTTGACCCTGTTTCCATGATTCGTAAGCTTCAATAAATCTTCCTGCGAAAATTACATCTAGCTTTACCATTCTATCATTGTCTTCAAATTCCTGAGCTAAAACACCTTCTCGGATTCTGCGAGTTACCTGTCTATACAAAATAGCGAAGTATCCAATTCTTGACTTGTCGGCCTTGCATTCGATGACTATTTCATCCATGCGTAACAGAACTTCGTCTATGTTTTTCATAATTAAGAGATGAAAAACTGTTCTAATAAATCACCGACGTAGTATGCTATTATTGCCGCCAAAGCTCCCAAAGCCACTGTCTCAGCCAAGCTTTTAAGTAATGAGGTCTGCGTGACGATAGATTTTAACCAGCCAACCATCAAAAATGCGATTCCTGTGAGAATAGTTGTCCACAGAAAAGCATTGAAATCTGAGGGATAAAAGAAGTCCCATAGATAAACAAGCAATGGAATGAAGCCAACCAAGATGAAGGCTATTAGTGTCGCCAACCCTACTTTGAAAGGACTTTTTGTGTCCTCCATCATATTCAATTCATCCTTCATCATCTCTGCAACCCAAAGGTCCTTATTGGAAGTAATTTGGTCCACGACTTGCTGCAAAAGATCTCCTGTAAAGCCTTTGGCTTTGTAGATATCTTCTATTTCCTGTCTTTCTATTTCTGGAAGGTTGTCCACTTCCCAGTACTCTATTTCTTGATGTTTTCGGTAGTTTTCTCTTTCACTTTTTGCGGAAAGATAAGCTCCGACAGACATGGAGAATCCATCTGCCAGCAAATTGGCAAAGCCTAAAATAATGATAATGCCACTGTCTAGTCCAGCTCCAAAGCCACCGGCTACGACCGCAAAAGTGGTGACAGCACCATCTACACCTCCATACACAAACTCTCTTAGGTATTCTTGCAGCTTTCCGAAGCCGCTGTTCTCTTGATGAATTATTGATTCATGCATTGGATTAAGTTTTTAAGGAAAAATTTCTTGACATTTCTATGCATTACCACAGTGATTTTAACTTTTGAAACTTCCCGATAGCAAAAGTGGAAAGCAATTAATGTCCAACTGGAAAAGCTATAAATCGATTGCTCCATCCGATTCTAAGGACATATGCCTGACCACCATCATTTTTTTTCATCAATTCTTTTTCCCGAAGTAAGCATCACGTCGCAATTCCACTATTAAATATAGGCATCTACACATTAATTTAAAAAATGTATTGCGACGTGGTTTTGTTAGCGTCAAGTTACTTTAATGAATATCCGCTTTTCTGCCAGTTAAGAGGCATTAGCATCGTTGCAGTGGATAAACTTAATCAATTACTTCCCTGAGGTCATACCTCACTGGTCTTCCGTCTATCAAATCATAGAAAATGGCTACTGGCACATTTGCGTATACTCATATTTACTTTTAGCCTAAAGTAGAATCGGGAAATTAGCTGAAAAGTAAGTATGATTAGAATTTCCAGTATCCTTATTTGAATTGCGCGTCATCACTTATTTCAAGATAATTAGCATTTGCCTTACAACTAGACAAAGACAGTCTTTAGATGAGATTAGAGACGTAAAATGGTCTTCTCAATCGATTGTGAGGAAAAGATTTATTGGAAATAATTATCTGTTTTTGGGCGCTTTAAAACATTTTACCTATGTTTAACAAAACATAATGATCAAAAAAACAAATACACAGCAAGGATTGCAAAAGTATATTTGGTTTTAGATGATTGACGATAGACCCACTTAGGGAGCTTTTTTTTAAAAGCTCCCTTTTTTTATTCCCAATAAATAGTAGCACGATGTATTATTTTAAAATTTCAGTTAAAACATCTAGTTGGCAATATTAAAAAGTAGTTGAAAAGGATGAATTGGGTTGTTTTTTAAACTGGATAGTAATTCTTTGACTCGTAATTATTATTCTGCTGATTTAAAATTCTCTTGTTGAATATTTCGATAAATGCATTTTTATTAACTCGCCTTCTTCAGGCTAATTACATCTCCGGGGATTGGATTTTATTATAATTTCAAATTTTGAGTAATACCAACACTTAATCTACTTTGATTTAAGATCTGATTTCCATTCAAATTTTGGAAAACTGAATGTTGGTAAACTATGCTAAGAGTAGTTTGTGTATAATTTCAGGATCTTATTTTTATCAGGTTCATTTTAATCATTCAATACACTTAGAAGTTGTTTTTTCCTTTGGGCAAAGGTGAAGTTTTCACAAATTTGAGCCCTGCTTTTCATTTGGTTCTCCAAAGTGAAATGAGCAAAAGCATTCTCGATTAATTTTTCCACTTCAAAATAATTTTTCGAAAGCAAAACATAACCAGCCTCACCGATAATTTCTGTTATGGCCCCCACAGCTGATCCAACAGGTACACATCCGCAAGCCATAGCTTCACCAAGTGAATTAGGAAAGCCTTCTGTGGTTGATAGTTGCAAATAAATCTGATGTGAGTTAAAGAGTTGGAGCAGCTGTTCTTTGCTTTGTTTTCCGATTACGTTGATATTGGGATTTTGGGAAAAGTAATTCTCGTCACCCACTAGCGTGATGTTTAACTCAGGATGCTTAGAGGCAAGTTGCTCAATGAGATCATATCCTTTAACTATTGCTCTGGAAGATTTGGAAGTTCCTGTAGCTACTGAAATCAATGATTTTGGTACTCTGGACAAATGGAGATTTACCCAAAATTCAATATCGAATCCATTTGGAATAACCCGAATCGGAGTTGCCAAGTCTGGAATTAAGTTGAGCAGCCCTTGCTTTGAGGAGATGGAAGGATCGTAACTATAATCCTGCTTGACCAATGCATCTGCCACCGGAAGTATTAGTGTGCAATTCTTAAAGCTGTAGACAGTTGCTTTGCGAAGCCACTTCTTACGGAAGTTCCCATAGCCAATTTCGGGCATATTAATACAGTCCGTGCCACCTGCTTGGATGATGCATTTTTTTCCAAAGACCTTTCCAAACCACACTGGAAGCATAGAATGATAGCCACCAAAAAAACAAAGATATTGGGAAGTATTGGGTAGAAACCATAGCAATTGAAAAAACTGAAGTATAAAATAGAAGGGAAGATTGATCGGACGCTGCGTGAATTCAAGTGACTTGATCTTCATCGCAGGACTGATCATCTCAATATCTCGATCAATAAAAGCGGTACGAATAGGGAAGGTGTAGATGATCATTAATCCTTTAATAGTTAAATAACTTCATCCTTTAGAATCGGGAGGTTTTCAATAATTATTCTAGTAAGAATGATATAGGAAACTGATTCATAGTCATGAGCAATAAAATTTCTTGCGCCAATGATATCGTTAGCATCTGTAATTCCAATAGTTGGATCAATCCCTAAAAGTCTTTTGGTTGCTTCTCCTATTATTTCAATATTTCTTTCTACTGCACTGAGTGTTCTTCGGTCAGTTTCTAAGAGATCTGTTGTAATTTCTTTTCCGGAAAAATAGCTTTCTATTTCTTCGATACAAGAAAGTATATCGAAAAGATATTTATTAGCTTTTCGATTCATAGATGAGTTTTTTTGTATCCTCAATCTCCTCTTTAAAATAAGGATTACTAATTGACACAGATTCAATGAGATCAATTTCTCGATTTAAAAGCGTTTTTAAGTTTTCTTTTAAAGAGAAGTAATTTCTTAGGTATTTGTCGATTTTTTCCGACTTGAAATTCACCAAAAAGTCCACGTCACTCTCGTCATCAAATGAACTACTAAGGACAAAGCCAAATGCAAAAAGCTTTTCTACTTTGTGTTTTTCACAAAGAGAATATATGGCTTCAACATTTTTATTAATCAGATCCATAATTCAAATATAAGTTGAAACAAGATAACACGAAAAAAGCTCAACCTTTGACAGATTGAGCTTTGATCATAGATTTAGCATTTCATTATACCACCAAGTTCACAATCTTACCGGGTACGATAATTATCTTCTTTGGAGTTTTTCCTTCTAACCATTTTTGCACGATCTCATCTGCCAATGCTGCTTCCTGAATCTGATCTTTGGTCAAAGAAAGATCCAAATTGATCTTCACTCTCATTTTTCCATTGATCATCACCGGATATTCGAAGGCACTTTCCTTCAAATGACTTTCTTCGAAAACTGGAAAAGTAGCCGCCGTAATAGACCCCTCATTTCCCAATAAACTCCAAAGTTCCTCCGCAATATGCGGTGCATATGGAGAAACCAAAATCGCTAATGGTTCTAGAATTCCTCTCTTGTTCGACTTAAGAGCGCTCAACTCATTCACACAGATCATAAAGCTGGACACTGAGGTGTTGAAAGAGAAATTTGCCATGTCGTCTTCCATCTTTTTGATGGCTTTGTGAAGCGCTTTGTATTCTTGTTTGCTTGGCTCAGCATCCGAAACTTGGAATTCTCCTGAGTTTGGGTGATATAGATTCCAGAGCTTCCTTAAGAATTTGAAAACCCCGTCAATTCCATTCGTGTTCCAAGGCTTGAACTGCTCCAATGGGCCCAAAAACATTTCATACAATCTTAAGGTGTCTGCACCATATCGTTCAATGATATCATCAGGGTTGACCACGTTGTATTTAGATTTGGACATTTTCTCCACTTCGGATCCGCAGATGTATTTGCCGTCTTCCAAGATGAATTCTGCATCCGCCAAGTCAGGTCTCCAAGCTTTGAATTTCTCTAAATTCAAGTGATCGTTGTAAACGATATTTACATCTATATGCATTGCGAACGTATCGTATTGATCTCTCAATCCGTGGCTTACAAATTTATTAGTGCCTTTGACGCGATACACAAAATTAGACCTTCCTTGGATCATGCCTTGGTTAATCATTTTCTGGAACGGTTCGTCAATGCTTACTACTCCAAGATCGAAGAGGAACTTTGTCCAGAATCTGGAATATAAAAGGTGGCCTGTGGCATGCTCAGATCCTCCAATGTATAAATCTACCGCTCCCCAGTAATCCGTTTTTGATTTGTCTGCAAACTCAGTTTCGTTGGTTGGATCTGTATACCTCAAGAAATACCAACTAGATCCTGCCCAACCTGGCATAGTACTTCTTTCCAAAGGAAATTCTCCTTCTGGAGTTTTATAATTCCAGTCTTTTGCACGGGCCAAAGGTGGTTCTCCGTCTTCAGTAGGTAAATATTTGTCCACTTCTGGTAATACAAGTGGAAGGTCTTTTTCATCAATTAGATAAGGTAAACCCTCTTTGAAATAAACTGGAAGCGGCTCTCCCCAATATCGCTGACGTGTAAAAATAGCATCACGCATTCTATATTGAATTTTGCCTTTTCCTATTCCTTTTTCTTCCAAAAATTCAATTGCTTTAATCATGGCGTCTTTCATGTACAGATCAGAAATGAAGCCTGAATTGATAATTAGTCCACCTTTTCCTGGGAAAGAACCTTCTTCCATAGATCCTTCGATCACTTGTCTAATCTCTAGATCGAAGTGCTTCGCAAAGTTGTAATCGCGCTCATCATGTGCTGGTACTGCCATTACTGCGCCAGTGCCATAGCCCGCTAGTACATAATCAGCCACCCAGACTTGGATTTCCTCTCCATTAAATGGATTGATCGCATAGGAACCTGTGAATGCGCCAGAGATCGTTTTCACATCACTCATACGCTCACGCTCTGATCTATTCTTGGCTACTTCGATGTATGCTTCCGCTTTCTCGCGTTGGTCTTCAGTGATCAAGACGGCTGCTAAATCGCTTTCTGGTGCCAAAGCCAAATAGGTTACTC
>Ga0307487_1002464_pt1 | contig 11798 bp, 8 predicted proteins | sample CBIW12metaG_FD_203665 | JGI IMG/M metagenome (GOLD analysis project Ga0307487, IMG submission 203665) | Sea-ice brine microbial communities from Beaufort Sea near Barrow, Alaska, United States - CBIW 1.2 | ecosystem: Environmental > Aquatic > Marine > Coastal | place: USA: Alaska | collected... | reverse complement strand
AAACGCTATTAGCTTGAATTCTCTAGAGTTTGACATTAATAGTCCGGGGTCAATTTTTGCTTTAAATCGTTCCGGCTTAATGAATAAAATTTCTGAAATTGTGAGTTCGTCTAAGGACATTACTTTTACTGACCAAGCAGGAATTAAAGAGTTGCAATTCAAGAACAAAGCAAACGCTTACACAATTTTAGATCAATACTATGGCAAATAATTTCACAACATCGGTTAATATTATCAGGGATGCTGATCGGGATTTTAATTATATCCCGACACCCAATGCAAGACTAGTTGTTAGCCAAATAGTTAATGATTTTAAAAAAGGCATTCGTTCTTTTAACGTGGTAGGAACTTATGGTACGGGCAAATCTTCCTTCCTATTAGCATTTGAGCAGAGCATCAAAGGAACAAAACGTTATTTTGACCCCAACTTCCTTGCAAATTCTAAATTTGATTTTGTAAAGATTATTGGCTCCTACACTTCTTTTGTAGAGCAGTTTGCAGATGCTTTTGAAGTTCAAACAAACAAGAATCAACAAGAAAATATTCTTTCCGAAATATTCAATCGTTACCATTCCGTTGGAAAGGAGAACAAGGTTTTATTTATTCTGATTGATGAATTTGGTAAGTTTTTAGAGTATGCAAGTAAGCACAATCCTGAAAAGGAACTTTATTTTGTTCAGCAACTCGCAGAATTTTGTAATAATCCAAAACACAATATTGTTTTAATTACGACTGTTCACCAAAGTTTGGAATCGTATGCTTATTCACTAAGTAAAAACCAGCGACAAGAGTGGACTAAAGTAAAAGGGCGTTTCCGTGAAATCACTTTTAACGAACCTGTTGAACAGTTGTTGTTTTTGGCATCGGAATACGTTGACAAAAATTTTAAAAATAAGACTTCTAATACAGCAATTGAAAAGTGCTTGAAGCTCACCACTGAAACAAAGGCGTTCAACTTCAATAAAAATTTCCTAAAAGATATTGCTTCAAAATTATATCCGCTTGATATACTTTCTGCCAATATTCTCACACTTTCATTACAGAGATATGGACAAAATGAACGGTCATTGTTTTCGTTCCTTGAATCATCTGACCATACAGGTTTAGCGAAATTCAACAAGCAGGAAAATCCGTTCTACAATTTATCTAATGTTTACGAATATCTGAATTTCAATTTCTATTCTTTTTTAACTTCAAAATACAATCCTGACTTCTCTGCTTGGAGCTCTATCCGTTCAGCAATTGAAGAAGTGGAAAGAGCATTTGACTCTAATATCAACGAATATATCAAAGCGGTTAAAACCATTGGTCTTTTGAATATATTCGCTGCAAGTGGTTCAATCTTAGACTTGAATTTCTTTATTAATTATTTAAAAACTGCTTGTGGTGTTTCGGATGCCAAAGAGGTAATTAAAAATCTTGAATTAAAAAACATTATCCGCTACCGTTCACATTCTAAACGATTCATTCTTTTTGAAGGAACGGATTTGGATATTCAAACTGCTTTGATTGAAGCAGGTAATAAAATTTCAGATGTGGTTGACATTACCTCGCTATTGAATAAACACATTCAATTCAGTCCGGTTTTTGCCAAGCAATATTCTTTTGCCACAGGAACACCAAGGTATTTTGAGTTTGTAATTTCAGACTATCCTGAGACCAAAATAACTCCCCAAGGAGAAATTGATGGCTTTGTTAATCTTGTTTTCAATAGCAAGTTGAAAGAAAGCGACATTCAAAACAAATCCAAGTTTCAAGAGGAAGCTGTTGTTTACTGTTTCTTTAAAAACGCTGCTGAGATAAAAAACCTATTGTTTGAGATTGAGAAAATTCAAAAAGTTCTTGAGGAAAACAAGGACGATAAGGTTGCTAAAAGAGAACTTGAAAACATTGTTGAATCACAAATAAGATTACTAAACCACTACATAACCGACAGCATTTACTCTGGAAGTAAAGAAGTAAAGTGGTATTTCAATGGGGAAGAAAAGAAAATAGCTGACAAAAAAGACTTCAATAAATTGCTTTCACAGGTTTGTAGTATGGTGTATGATGCAACTCCTGCATTCAAAAATGAATTGGTGAACAAACACAAGATTTCTTCATCCATTCATACAGCTAAAAAGAATTATTTTAAGGCTTTAGCTAACAATTGGGATAAGGAAAATTTAGGTTTTGATGATTCTAAGTTTCCACCTGAAAAGACAATTTATCTTTCGCTCCTCAAAGAAAATGGTATTTCTCCCATTAGAGAAAACTCATTGGATGTTATTTCCATTGATAAGAATTCCTCATTCAATAAACTTTGGAAAGCATCGGAAGACTTCTTAGAAAGCGCCAAATCTGAACAACTTAAGATTTCAGAATTATCTGAAATGCTTATTAAGCGACCTTTCAAATTAAAGCAAGGTTTAATTGATTTTTGGATTCCTACATTTTTGTTTTTAAAGCGAGACGACTTTGCTGTTTTCAATGATGAGAGTTATATCCCGTATTTGTCAGAAGAAAATTTGGAGTTAATAGCTAAATATCCTGATAAGTATTCCATAAAAACGTTTAACATTGAAGGTGTAAAACTGGATATTTTCAATAGTTACCGAACAATTTTAAATATTGCTACTGAACAAAAATTTGATAATAATTCATTTATTGAGACTATTAAACCGTTCATTGTATTCTATAAGCAATTACCAGAATATAGCAAAAACACTAAGAGACTATCTCCTTCTGCATTGAAAATTCGCAAGGCTATTGAAACGAGTAAAGACCCAGAGGAGACATTTTTTGAGGCTTTCCCGAATGCTTTGGGAATTACACTTTTAACTCTACAAAAAGATAAGTCTAAGCTTCAAAGCTATACCACGAACCTACAAGATGCTGTAAGGGAATTAAGAACATCTTATGATGAACTTCTAAAACGATTTGAAGAATTCATTTGCAATGAATTTGTAGGTAAAACGATTGACTTTGAAGATTATAAAGAGTATTTGCAAAAGCGTTTTTCAAAATTGAAAAAGCATATGCTTTTGAACAATCAAAAAACGTTTGTTCAACGATTGGATTCGCCCTTAGATGATAAAAAAGCTTGGTTGAATTCGATTGCTCAAGCCATTACAGGCAAAACGCTGGAAATGTTTTCTGATGAAGATGAAATCTTACTTTACGAAAGGTTTAAATCTATGATTTTGGAACTGGATAGTTTAACCAAAATCTCCAAAACGGATATTGATGAAAACCAAGAAGAAGTTATAGGAGTTAAAATCGATACATTCTTTAGCAAAATTGACCCGAAAGTGGTTCGAGTACCAAAAAGTAAGAGCAAAGAAATCGAGCAGTTGAAGAATGAATTGAAAAATAAATTGGGCAAGGACAACACTTCAAATATTGCTGCTGTATTGAACCTTCTTAAAGAATTATTACAATGAGCAAAATAAGACACGTATTAGGCATATCAGGAGGGAAAGACAGTGCTGCTTTGGCTATTTATGTCAAGACAAAATACCCTTCCATTGATTTGGAATTCTATACCTGCGACACAGGTAAGGAATTGGATGAAACTTATCAATTGATAAAAAACCTCGAAGTTTATCTTGGAATAAAAATCGAACTTTTACAAGGAGCACAAAACAGTTCCGAAGCCCCCTTTGACCATTTCTTGAAAATGTACGGAGGTTTTCTCCCTTCTTCAAATGCTCGCTGGTGCACGAAAAAACTCAAGTTAGAACCATTTGAAAATTATGTAGGCACTGACCCTGTGGTTTCTTACGTAGGCATTAGAGGTGACGAAGAAAGAGAAGGTTATATTTCCACCAAAAAAAATATTCAATCTATTTTCCCATTCCGCAAGAATATTTGGAGTCAAGATGTTGTAACAAAATTGCTAGCAAACCAAAATATAGAGCAACTTTTAGGAAAGTCTAAGAACATAGATTTTGGTAAGAATCAGGAAAAAGCGTTTCAAACGATTTCTCGAAAAGTGGATACAAGTTTTACGCTTGACCAAAAGCTAAATATTTTGTTAGATACCAACGTAAAGGGGTTCAATCACCTAGTTTTCGATTTTTTAAAAACAACGGATTACCCTTTAGCAACTGAAGCTACATTTCCGCTTTTGGAAAATGATGAGGTTTTAGTGCGAGACGACATTTTTAGAATTTTGGAAGAAAGCGGGGTGGGAGTTCCTGCCTATTACAATAAAATTGAATTTGAAATCAATGGTAAAAAAGGAGAATACGCAAGAAGCCGTTCCGGCTGTTTCTTTTGCTTTTTCCAACAAAAAATTGAATGGGTTTGGTTGTACGAACAACATCAAGAACTTTATTTAAAAGCAATGGAGTATGAAAAAGATGGCTACACTTGGGCGCAGGGAGAAAGTTTAGAAGACATAATTAAACCGGAAAGAATTGAACAGATTAAAGAAGAGTATATTAAAAGAATGGAAAGAAAATCAAAGGTAAAATCACCTTACCTGATGGACATCTTGGATGATGCAGAAGGTGAAGGATGTGCGGCTTGTTTTATATAAACCAAATATGAATATTAAAGTATTTTTATCAGGAGGAATGAATGAATCAAACTGGCAACAAGAAGTTATAAACTCAGTTGGCAAAGAGGGATACATTTATTTTAACCCGCGTGAACATTTCTTGTCAAAGTCAAATGAATATACAATGTGGGATTTATTCTATGTTAAAAATTGTGACGTTGTCTTTGCTTATATGCAAAAAGATAACCCTTCTGGTTTTGGACTTACTTTGGAAATTGGATATGCAGCAGCCTTAGGTAAACAAATAATTCTTATAGATGAAAAGTCTTCTTTAGATGAAATTTTTGAGCAAAAATTTAAAATAGTTCGGGAATCATCTTCTATTGTTTTTGAAAATTTTTCTGATGGTATAAACTTCCTAAAAAATTTACGAAATGGTATTTCTACACTGTAATATTAATGATGTTGAATCTACATTAAACATTTCGAAGTTTATACAAGATTTAGGCCCAACAATAGTTTCTATAACCGCTGTACTAGCAACATTATGGGTAACAAATAAAACTTTAAAATCACAAGCATCTCAAAATTTAAAAACTCTCAATGCTCAAAAGGACATTGAAACCCGCCAATCAATTCAAAAAAAGTTGAATGAGTTTTACGGACCACTCATACAACAACGAATTAAGAGTTCAAAACTTTATGACAAGTTCAGTGCAAAATATCGAGCTAATGATGAAAGTTTCTCGACACTAATATACCTCCTAAAAAATAATCATTTTGAAGGTAATGATAAGATATTGTTAGAGCAAATTATACAGCTAGGAGAAGATTCTGAAAGATTGATTCAGGATAAATCAGGCTTAATTGATGATCCCCAACTTAGGCTAGAAATTCTACCAAGAGCAACGACACATTTCTTACTTATCAGATTGGCTTATAAAGGTGATTTAAAAGGCAATTCAGATGAATTTAAAGATTTAACTTACCCGAGAGAACTTGTTAGTAAGTTAGGGGAAAGAAAAGCTCAACTTGAAAAAGATTTAGAAAACTTAAACAAGAAAGAAAGTTGATTTATGAGTTTTAATAACCAAATATCATATCTCGACTACAATTCTACCACGCCCATCGACCCGAGGGTGCTTGAAGCAATGTTACCTTTTTTAAAGGACAACTTTGCCAACCCGAGCAGCACCCATCGTTTTGGTCAAACCATCAATGAGAAAGTAAAGCAAGCCCGCAAACAAATAGCAGATTTCATTATTGCTGAATCCAACGAACTGATTTTTACAAGTGGAGCAACAGAAGCAATTAATATTGCCATAAAAGGAGTTGCTGAAAACTATTCAAACAAAGGAAAACATATCATCACCGTTTCAACCGAACACAAAGCGGTTTTAGATACTTGCAAAGATTTGGAACGAAAAGGTTTTGAAATTACCTATTTGCTAGTTCATAGTAATGGATTGATTGATTTAGATGAACTTAAACAAGCTGTTAGACCCGACACTATTCTGGTCTCAGTTATGTATGTAAATAACGAAACTGGTGTTATTCAACCAATAAAGGAAATTGCATCAATAGCTCACGAAAAAGGAGCTTTGTTTATGACAGATGCCACACAAGCTGTTGGTAAAATTGGAATTGATGTAGATGATTTAGACATTGACTTGCTTTGTTTCAGCGGTCATAAAATATATGCTCCAAAGGGAATTGGAGCATTGTACTTAAGACAAAGAGGTAACAAAGTAAAACTCACACCACAAATTCACGGAGGCGGTCACGAACAAGGTTTGAGAAGTGGAACATTGAATGTTCCTGGAATAATTGCCCTTTCCAAAGCTTTTGAGATAGCTAACCAAGAAATGGTACAAAACCAGAAAACTATTTCTGAATTGAGAGATAGTTTAGAAACCGAATTATTAAGACTGCCAAATACTTCACTAAATGGAGGTTCAAAAAACAGAATTTACAACACTACAAACATTTGTTTCGAAGGTCAAGATGCCAATGTTTTGATTGGCAGAATGAAAAACATTGCCGTTTCTAATGGCTCTGCTTGTTCATCGGCAGTCGTTGAACCCTCACACGTTTTAAAAGCAATGGGTTTAAGTAATGAAGATGCATTTGCCTCTTTACGTTTTTCATTGGGGAAGTATAACACTGTTGAAGACATTAAAACAGTAATCAACAAAATAAAAGAACTCACTTAACCAAATTTTAATTATGCTTAAAGATTGTGATTGGTCATTGGATAGAGAATATAAAACAGGCTCAGAAAACGAACCCTTGCAATTCTATTTAGATGGATTGGCCAATAGCAACCAATTTAATTTGTTGTTAGGTTACTTCAGTTCATCGGCTATTAATTTACTTTCTGTTGGCTTTGCCACTTTTATTAGTAAAGGGGGTAACATGAGAATGGTTATCAATCATTTGCTTTCTGCTAAAGACAAAGAAGCAATTTGGCGTGTAGAAGATAATCCCAACGAAATTAAAGTTTTTGACCTTACTGACGTGGCTGGTTTACAAAGAAGCTTAGACGATTATGGCACCCATTTTTTTGAATGTTTAGCTTATCTCATTGCTGAAAAACGAATTGAAATAAAAGTCATTAAACCCAAAAACGGAAAAGGAATTGCCCATTATAAATCCGGTGTATTTAGTGATGGCCAAGATTTTGTTGGATATCAAGCCTCCTGCAATTTCACCCTCTACGGTTTAACTGAAAACCTGGAACACTTACAGGCTTTCTTAAGTTGGGAGGATGGGCGGTCTAACAAGTTTATCAATTCTCAATTGATGGATATTGAAAATTATTTTACTGAAAAAGATAAAAACGTAGAATATATACCTGTTCAAGAGATTGAGGTCATTTTAAAGGATAGATTTGGGAAAAAAGACATTAATGAATTGCTGGTTCAGGAAGAGCAATTATTAAGAAAGAAGCAGAGTATGATTTCAAATCCAAAACTCAAAAATACAATTTCAAAACTTTTCCAAGACATTGAAATATTTCGTAGAGCACCAAAGTTTCCTTATTCAGAAGGACCAAGAGAATATCAGAAAATTGCATTCGAGAAGTGGAAAAATAACAATCAACAAGGACTGTTTGCCATGGCAACAGGAACAGGAAAAACGATTACATCATTAAATTGCTTACTTGAAATTTATAAAAAGACAGGCTATTATAAAGCTTTAATTCTAGTTCCAACTATAACACTCGTAAAGCAATGGGAAAATGAATGTAAAAAATTCAATTTCACTTCTATTGTAAAAGTTTGCTCGAAAACTCATTGGAAGAATGATTTTGCTGCTATCTTAACTCGAGAACGGCTTTCTCCAACTGAACAAGTTTCATATATTGTTATTTCAACGTATGCTTCTTTTGCAAGAGAAAACATTTTTTCTGAATTAAATCAGTTGCCAGCTAAAACCCTTCTCATTGCGGATGAATGCCATAATATGGGGTCAGGTACTTTATTAAAACTTCTGCCAAAAGTAAATTGCAAACGTAGAATTGGACTTTCAGCTACTCCCGAACGACAATTTGATGAAGAAGGGAATAAAAAGCTGTTTTCATTTTTTAATAACGAAAATGAATATACATACGAGTATTCAATGGAGGAAGCTATAAAGAAAGAAGTACTATGTCGCTATTTCTATTATCCACATTTGGTTTCGCTTACAGACTCGGAAATGAGAGATTATATGGAGATATCACTCAAAATTTCAAAATTCTACAAGAGTGAATCGGATAGTTTTAACAACAACCCTATTTTAACAGCTTTATTACTAGCAAGAAAACGCATTATACATAAGGCTTTTAACAAAGTGTCGGTTTTTCAAGATATTATAAAAGAGCAATATGAAAAGAAAGCTAATTTAAAATATACATTAGTGTACGTTCCTGAAGGCAATGACCCAAACGATTATTTCGAAACAGACCATTTTTCGGAAAAAGATGAAACCGATAAGGACAATGATGCTGTACATTTAATTGATGTTTTTACTGAAGCAGTAAGAGATATTGATAAACGAACAACGATTAAGCGGTTTATTTCTGGAACAAATGATAAAGAATATATTTTAGAGCAATTTGCTAATGGAGAAATTGATGTGCTTACTTCAATGAAATGTTTGGATGAAGGTGTGGATGTGCCACGCGCTGAATTGGCTATTTTCTGTGCGAGTACAGGAAATCCAAGGCAATTTGTTCAACGTCGCGGTAGAATACTTAGAAAACATCCTGAAAAGCAGTATGCGTATATTCACGACTTAGTTGTAATTCCTGAGATAAATCCCAATAGTGAAAGTTACAAAATGGAAAGGAGTATATTAAAAAAGGAATTGGAACGTGTTAATAATTTTGCTTTACTTTCCGAAAACAGTTCTCATACGATAAATATTCTTTTTGATACTATGAATCACTATAATCTAAATCTCTATAATAATGAATAATCAAGATAAAATGTTGCGGTTAGTACTTTCTGACGAAAAACTAAGTTCTTTTTATGAATATAACGAAACAGAATTTCTATCTATAGATGATGCATTAAGTTCTGAAAACCCTATAGTTGTTGCTGTAGCTAGAATTATTAATGGAATTGCTGGCAATTCAGATAAAGGAACTTATAAAGAAACTTACAATGAAATTATTAACTATCTAAATCAGAATATACTTTGATTATTAAAGAATTAACCATAGAAAACTTTAGAAGTTATTACGGTCCAAACACCATCAAGTTTAAAGACGGATTGGTAATATTCATAGGAGATAATGGAGATGGAAAAACGACTTTCTTCGAGGCATTAGAATGGTTGTTTGATACCTCTAGACAAAATATGGACTCACGTCTTATTTCCGAAAAGAAAATATCAGAATTGATAGAATTTGAAAGTGAAATAATACGTGTTTCAATGACATTTGAACACGATGGAGAAAAAATCATTGAAAAATCATTTGCTTTTACCAAAAGTGCGAACAATGAAATAAAAACTAGTGATTTTCAATTCAAAGGTTTTGAAAATGAGGGTTCTGAACGTCTACCTATTCAGGGAGGAAGATTATTAGACCGATGCTTTGAAGCGGCTATACGTAAATATTGTCTTTTTAAAGGAGAGGAAAATCTTAATGTCTTCAATAATCCTGATGCGTTAAATTATCTGATTGAAACCTTTTCAAATATCAGACAGTTTGAACCATATTATACGGGAGAAGATAATAATCAAGGATTTACTGATTTTGCGGAGTATCAATCCAGAAAAGCTTTTGAAAAAGCGATGAAGTCAGACAAGCAAAATTCCCAACAAGAAAAAGAAATAAGTTCAAAATTAGATTCTTTAAGACGGAAACAAAGTGATATAAAACAAAGATTAAGAAGCAATCGAGAAAATGCAACGAACTACTCAACAAAGTTGAATGAAATTGAGAATAGTAAAGAAGCTAGTGAATTATTGAGAGACATAAACGACCGACTAAAGTCATTTAATGATAAAAAAAATCAAATAGAAAGACATATTAATGAGGATTATTCTATAAACCTTCTTGACGATATGTGGATTTTAAGTGGCTTTTCAAATGTCTTTGAAGAATTTCAACAGAAAGTTTCTACATTCAGTAAAACAAAAAGAAAGCTTGAACGCGAGGAGGATAAATTGAAGGGCAAACAAGAATTAGCCAAAGAAATAGCGGAAGGAATTATTCCTTTATCTCCTAATGTTCCGGACAAGGTTTCTATGATAGAGATGATTAAAGATGAGTTTTGTAAGGTTTGTGGTCGTGAAGCAGAAGAAGGTTCTGAAGCGTACAAATTTATGGTTAATAAGCTCGATGATTTAATCAAAAGTCAGCAACCAAAAGAAAAGAACGAAGAAAAGCCCCTTTTCACAAACAATTTTTTGAAAGAATTGGAGCAAAAGAGTAATAATTTAGAGTACAATCAGAATGAAATTAATAGTTTGATTAATACTATCAGAGATACAATCGAGTTCAACGAAGCCAGAAGAGCTGATGCAAATAAAATTCAAGAAAGTATTGAAATTGAAGAGGAAAACAAAAAGAAAATATTATCTCAAAACGATGGATTAACGGAAGAACAGTTACAAAACGCATACGAAAACATAAAAAATTGGTGGGATTATAGAAGTCAAGCAGAAAAACAAGTAGTGCTTCTGGAAAAAGAAGAAAATGAAATTGAAAAAGAGTTAGAAAAATATAAAGATGATTATGAAAAACTGGCAAGGGGTTCTGTAGCTGATACATACCGAAAGATTAACAGTGCGTTAGATAAAATCAAAAATGCTTTCAAAAATGCAAAAGAGGAAAATACACAAGATTTTTTAACCTCACTTGAAGAGAAAGCTAATCAATATCTTGAAAAACTTAATATTGATTCCTTTTTTGGAATAATAAGGATAATTAAAACACCTGATGGCACTGCAAGAATAGCTTTGCAGGACAGGAACGATACTTTAATATCAAGTCCAAATCAAGCCTTAAAAACCACAATGTATATGGCAGTATTATTTGCGGTGTCCGATTTGACAGGATTAAAACGGGAAAATGATTATCCACTAATATTTGATGCTCCTACGAGTTCCTTTTCTCCTCAAAAGGAAAGTGACTTTTTTAAGGTGATTTCCAATATCGATAAACAATGCATAATATTTACAAAAAGCTTTCTAACAGAAAATGGGGTAATAGATAATAATAAAATTGAAGCCCAGAATTGCACAATTTATCGGATGGAAAAGAAACTTCCATTTAATAATTTAGATTTATCAACAATTCAGACTAAACTAACTTTAATAAAATAGTAACTATGGCAAAAGAGAAAATATACGATGTGTGGGCAAGAAGAAATCCACAGTTTGAAACTCGTTTTGAAGAAATGCTTTTGCGCCAATTTACTGAATATGGTGGAGGTTCAGTTGTGTCAATGTCAAGTAAAGGAAAAATATTCGGATCTGGATATGAACTGTACATTTATGCTTTTTTTATTGGACTTTATGCTAACAAACGAAAGGAGATATCTGGAGATATTAAAGGTTTAGGACAACCTATTCAGTATTGGGGAAATTTAGACTCTAAAAAATTCCGAAAAGCATATCCAAAATTAAGAGAGTATATTTTTACCGCATTAATAGCAAAAACGAACGATTTTGATTGGATTGCTCTTGAAAAAAGTGAAATAACCGATCGAAAAGCTGTGGATTATTTAACCAATACAATGGAACAATATGCTAATTACGGGTTTTATGAGATAGAAGAAAAATTAAAAGTCAATCCCAATTATTTCTATAAAAACACTGG
>Ga0307487_1002463_pt1 | contig 11805 bp, 20 predicted proteins | sample CBIW12metaG_FD_203665 | JGI IMG/M metagenome (GOLD analysis project Ga0307487, IMG submission 203665) | Sea-ice brine microbial communities from Beaufort Sea near Barrow, Alaska, United States - CBIW 1.2 | ecosystem: Environmental > Aquatic > Marine > Coastal | place: USA: Alaska | collected... | reverse complement strand
CCGCACGGCCCGCCCATAAAGGGTATGCCATGCGTTGAGCACAAAAAAACCGCTGACTCTAATGGAGGCGCGGTGTGCTCTCCTTTGATTCCAGGCTTCCAAACCCGTATCGCTGATTTGGCAGCAACACGGTGAATATAGGCCATGCGATTGAGCAGAGTCAACGGAATTAGGTTAGTAATTTTGCTAAGGTTGCCCTTAACAAAAACTAACGGAATAGGTGAAAACGAATGGCCGAAAAATGTTCTCCAGAAAAAGAAGTGCTGAGCAACTTTCGTTTTGCGCGTTCCCGCGTTACTGATCGCCAGGTTGATGAGCTGCTGGGAATAATCAAGGGTGTCTTGGCTGATGGTGAGGTAAGCCAGACGGAGGCTGAGTTTGTTCTTTCCTGGCTGCATACCAACAGGGAATGCTGCGAGAGGTGGCCGGCAAGTGATTTGCTCGCCAAACTTGAGGGGTTTCTGGCAGACGGCGTGCTGGATGACGTTGAAGAGTCGGAATTGTTGGCCGTTTTCCTGTCGCTTACCGGTAACCCAGACTTTGTTCCCATAGATGGCTCCAGTGACATGAGTGCGGCCATACCTTATGACAACCCGCTTCCCAGAGTAATAAAGTTCCCTGGTAAATCGTTTTGCCTTACGGGCAAGTTCGCTTGGGAGTTCGGGCCGCGTAGCCAGATTGAAGAAACAATTCGTTTCTCTGGTGGCATCACGCAAAAGAATGTCACTAAAGATACCGATTTTCTGGTTATCGGCGGTGGTAGTACCCGTGACTGGATTCACTCTACCTACGGCCGAAAAATTGAGAAGGCTATTGAGCTGAGAGGGAAAGGCCAGGCGCTGGCTATTGTCCCAGAGTCTGAGGTTGTTCGGCGGCTGTTTAAATAATTGGGATTTGGTTTTCATCGTTTCACTTTTTGTTTAGTTTTTTTCGCGCCGCGCGGGACGGTAGTTCTGCGTAGCACGCCTTGCAGGGCTGCTGGGTTTTGCCAGATTTGAGGTAGAAAAACTGGGCATCGTTTGGCCAATATTCAGCGCATTTGGTGCATAGGCGCTCAACGCCCAGTTCTGTTTCTTTGGTGTGGGTACGCATAACCGGCGCTGCCTTTTTTGTACTATTGTTTGCTATTCCCTTATTGTTTTTTTGTAGCCGAAAGGATACAGTTTCACCATGAACCAGATTTTTGAAACGGAACTGTTCAGCCAGTGGCTGGACCAGCTGAAGGACCAGAAGGCGAAAGATAAGGTTCTGGATCGTATTGATCGCGCTGAAGAGGGTAACTTCGGGGACCATAAGCCGCTTGGGGATAACGTTAGCGAAATGCGTTTGACCCACGGCCCCGGTTACCGGATTTATTACACGAAGATTGGCAGCCTTGTTTTTTTGTTGCTTTGCGGTGGCGCCAAGCCCACTCAAAAAAAAGACATCAAGACTGCCAAGCAAATGGCCGCTGATTTGCGGTCTGGCAATGAATAGGGGGTAATTGAAATGGCTATCAACCAAGCGGCTCTTGAAAAGTACGGTGTTCGTCGCTTCGATACCGCGCGTTACCTGAAAACCGATGCAGATGTTTCTGGCTACCTGACTGAGGTTTTGGCAGGCGGTGATATGGACGCTCTTTTGAAGGCGCTCAACAACGTAGCGCGCGCTCGTGGTATGACGCAGGTGGCTAAAGCGGCTGGCGTGGGGCGTGAAAGCCTGTACAAAACGTTGGCCGAAGGCGCACAACCACGCTTCGACACCATCAACCGGGTGCTGCACGCCCTGGGCGTTCGGTTGCAGGCGGTGCCTGCTGTTGTAGGTAAGAGCTTGGAACACGCTTAATTCCTCTTTTCCCTGGCGAATGCGCCCCCGTAGGGGCTGTTGGTTAAAAGATGCGTTTGAATCGGGTTACCAGGTACTTCCAGATGCGCTTCAGGTAACCCGTAAATCCAAAGGGGCGTTTGGGACTGGCTTAAGTGCGAACATCACCGGTTCAGACCATTCAGACTTCAGCTCCGGATCGTCTTTTGCGAATGACCGCAGGGCAATCACGTGTTCGCCTTCCATCAAGGGCAAATCGGCAATGGGCGCTTCGTAGCGGCCGTCGGTTTGTAGTTGGCCGGGTATGGTTACCAGTGGCATGTAACCGCCTTCGCCTGCTACATCAATGCCCACTTCGTATTCCAGGGCATAGGTGATTTCGGTGCCGTCTACGTTGGTGGTGGGTGCGGTCCAGCTGATGGTTTTCGGGTTCAGTTTCACGGTGTTCTCCTGGTGGTGGCCTGGCAGTTATTCGGGATTTCCGAACAACTGCCGGTGGTTCAACTAACAAGCATTCTTTGTCGGTTCGTTACGGCTGAAACGTACCCACAAACGTGCGCACGGCGCTGTCTTCAAAGCCTTTGCGCAGCAGGTCTTCAAGCTCTTTGGCCATTTCTTCTTCCGCGGTTTCCAGGCGCACTATGCGCACACCGATTCGGGGCTTTTCACCGGTGATGATGTTCAGGCGTAGGGTGAAGTTGCGTTCGGCCAGGCCCTGGTAGGGCTCGCAGGTGAAGGTCAGGAATGCCGGTAGCTGGTCGCGGTTTTTGGCTTCTACTTCGGCCATGGCGCTGCGCCGGCTGCTGAAGTTGGTTTCTTCGCTGGTGGCTTCGGCGCTGCTGCCAATGGTGATTCGGCGTATGGCGGCTACGGCAGCGCTCATAGGCATGGGTTCGCCGTGTTCGTTGGTGGCGGCCATTACGTCTACCCAATCTTCCATCCACTCTGCCAACGGGCGCTGTTCCAGCTTGGCGCCGTTGATTTTCAGCACTTCTTCAAAGGTGCTGGTGCGTTTGAGTTTCAGGGCGGCGGTGTGGTCGCCGTGGCCTGGGCTGTCCAGATCGCCAAGGTTGAAGAACACGCGGGCGGCCATGGCTTCGGGGTCTACAAAGCAGGGCAAGTGTTCGTAAGTGGCTTGTACGTCTTCGCTCATGGCGGCGGTGTAATCCACAAAATCTTCTATTACTGCTGTTTTCATGGTGCCCCGGTACCGGCGGCGTTGTTCCATGAACGCTTCCAGGTCTGCCAGTTTTACGCCTTCGGGCAAGGCCGCTGCGGTGCCGTCGCTGGCTTCGGTGATGTAATTGCGCAAGTTTTCGGCTTGTACGGCGCTGGCAAACATTTCCAGGGCGCTGGTGTCTTTGGTGCTTTCAAGTGTGCTGATTGGCATGGGTTAGTCCTGCTCTTTGGTGGGGTTGGGTTGGCCGTGTTTGGTGAATAACTGGTTCTGGTTTTCGGGGAACATGGTCATGCGGCCGCCGGGGTTCACGTGCATCACGCTTTCGGTTTCGTTGTTCTGGCTGTAGCTGCCGTTGGCTTCGGGCACTTTGTAGGTAAGCTGGTGCTTTATGCCCACGCGGTAACTGTTGCCTACGCGCTGCAGTTTGAATTTCAGGGTTAGCTCGCCTTTGTCGTCGTGATCAATCACGCCGGCGGCTACGTCGCTTAGTGCGCGGGCTACTTTTTCGGCGAATACGCCACCGTCCAAGTCGTTTACAAATTCGGGTAAGTCGGTGCCGCGGTTGGGTTGGCTCATGTCGGTTTCCTTACGCTACGTTGGTTTTTTTCCACTCGGCCTGCGCTTTTTCGCGCTGGGCGTCTATGTATTTTGAAAGGTCGGCGGCGCTGATCAGCCACTGGCTTTTTTGGGTGCCTGCGCGGTAAGCGGCAATGGGCAGCTGGTTGCGGTTGGCGCGGGCCTTGGCCATTTTCTGGTTCAGGCCAAAGAATTTTTCGCAGATGTCTTCAAGCGGAATTTCGGCGGTACCGAACTCGGCCATCAAGGCAAAAAGGGTGCTTATTTGTTTCACGGTGCGTCCTCCGGTGCCGTTGGTTTACTGAACCAGGTGCGGCTGGTGTTCCAGTGCTGCGCCTATTTCGCGCAGTTGTTTGGCTATAAGTTCAGGCAGCCGTTTTCGAGTTGGGTAGTACTGCTGGGCTGCCAGCAGTTCATGGCAAAGGTGCAGGCCACCCAGCACGCTTTCGCGGGTTATGGCGCTTATTGTCAGGCGCAGTTCCAGGTCAGATAGCTGCATCAGTGGCGCCAGGTAATGGGTTTTGGCAACGCAGGCGTGGGCCATTAGTGGGCGCTCGCTTCTGCTTTGGCCAGCATGGCTCGGCGCCGGTTGTCGGCTATTACCATGCACAGTTCTTTGTGGCTGGTGCCCAGGCCGTGCCCGGCTGCGCGGCGTATGTCGTTCAGCCAGCCCAGTGTTTGGGCGTACTGGTTGCCTTGGGTGCTTGCCAGTTGTTGGGCGCTTTCCAGCTGGCTTACGGCGTTTTCGTAGTGGGCAGTCAGTTCTTCGTATGCATTTGCCAGTGTTTTGCCGCGCATTTCCCTGGCCCCTTCTGCTTTTGCGGGCGCGATTTCACGTAGGGCGGCTTCTACTTCTGCAATGCTTTGCTGGCTCATGTAAGTGGCCAGGGGTGTGCGCGTTGTTAGCAAAAATGCCTGCAGCTTTATGGCCGATTTCATGTATTCCCGTGAAAAGCTGGCGAAATCGGTCAGGTTCATGGGGTAGCGGGCACCGTCATACAGCCCCAACAGAAACTCGGCGGCGTGCCTGGCTTCGGTGTTGGTGCCGGTAGTGGCCAGCTTGTGCAGGCCGTTAATGGCTTGTTCTATGTCGTTTGCTGAAAATTCAATCTTCATCATCGGGTTTAACCTCTGGTTTTTTGGCTATCCACCACACGCAAACGAGCGCGCAGGCGAGTAACAGATGGTGAATGGTCATTGGGTGTGTTCTCCAGATGCGGCCGGTAATTGAACCCTTCAGCTTTCCATACCAGGGTTTTGCCTTGTGATTTTGCAAACGCCAGAAGGTCAACCACGCGGGTATTTGGTGAAAATTGAACGTTCATGGCGGTGCCTTTATTTGCGCTGTAGGGCGCGTGTGATGCGCCGTACAACAGACTGAATTGCGAACGGGTGGTGGCTGTATTCGAAAATCAGTTTCTTTACCCGGCCTTTGGCATCTGCCCTGTTGCCTTGCGGTAGCAGGTCTATGTGGTCTTTTATTGCTTCTTCGAGCTGGCTTTTGTTGCCGGCTAGCTGGGCTTTCCAGATAACCAGCCAGCTTTGTAGCAACTGGTAACAGGTGGGTGATGCTTCCGGGTTCATTGTTGGCTTCCTGTTTGGGTGTTGGGTGCGGCCGGCATGGGTTGAATGGCTACGCCGAATTCGTTGGCCAGCCAGCGCAGGCCTTTTTCGGTAACGTGGGCGGTTGCGTACAGTTTTTGGCCCAGTGTTGGGTGCTGGTAGCTTTTTAGTTCGGTGGTGAACAGCCCCTGGTTGGCGTAGCGGCGAAAGGGCAGGTTCTGGTTGTTCAGCACTTGCCGGTACCGAAGCTCGCGGTACAGTTTTTGCGGGCCCAGGTTCAACATGCGGGCCGCTTCAAACAGCGGGGTGGTTTGGGCGTTCATGCGTGGCCCTGCTGCAGCAGTGTGTCTAGAGTTAGTTCACGGCTGCGGGTGCGGCCAGTTACGCGGGTGGTTTTGCCGGAACGGGGCAGGCGGCTGCTTAGGCGGGCGAAGTTTTCCGTGCTGTCTACAGCAGCGAAGAATGAACCACAGAACAGCAGCGCAATCGCCAGTAGGTGGCGGGGTGCTTTTGCCAGGTTTTCGGCGGCCTCTTTGCTGACCAGCAGGCCACGGGCAAAGGCGCGGGCAACGGCGTGGCAGCGGCTGTGGCTGTCGAGCTTGCGCAGTATTTGGGTAACAAACTTGGCAGCACCAGATTCACCGTGGCCGCGCAACATGCCAATTACGGCGTTGTCTTTGCCTTCGGCCATCCATGCCAGGGTTTCCAGTTCGCCGGGCGTCAGCTGGTTATTGACGTTGCGGGCTGTGAATTCTGGTGTAGTGAATGTTTGCATAAAGCACCCTTCGTGTTTGTAAGGTATGCTTTAATTTAAGGCATAGGTTAGTATTAGTAAAGCGCGCCTTACTTAAATATAATAACTAAGAATAGTGAATCAATAGTTTGAGTTTATGAGTGGTGAGTTTTTCAGTGGGCACGCCAAAGCAGGGCTGTGTGGCCCTGCTTTGTGAGGTTCTTTGAGTCAGTCGTTCTGGTTGTCGACCAGGGAGTTAATAAAGGTGGTGAGCATTTCGATGGATGTGTCGTTTATTCGCTTGTTCGCCAGGGCGTACTTCAAGCTTTCAACCAACCGTGTTGCAGCTGGGCTTTCTTCGGAAAGATTGTATTCATCTGTGTGTTCTGAGATTTGGATCTCGATCAGGTTTTGCGTGGGCGTTGTAAACGTTTCTGGGGGTTCGCCATTTAATAGCCACAGATACCGGTAGCCGGTTATTTGGCTGAGCTTTTTTAGGTTGTCTGTTGAGATTCTGCCGGTTTTCTTCCAGCCGCCCACAGACTGCACAGTCACGTCGCAAAATTCAGCGATTGCGGTTTGTGACGGTGGGCTTTGTTCAATCGCTATTTTTAGGCGCGATTTTAAGCTGTTTTCGGGTTCGTTTTTCATGTCAGAAGGATAGGCAGAAAAACTATGGTTGCAAAGCAAGTCAGGCTTAGTATCATTAAGGCATGCCTTAGTCATAGAGGAATACTCCCGTGAATATTGCGGAAATCTTTAGCACTCTTATCAAGTGCCCAGAAATTAAGACAAAAACCCGCATCGCTGATATCTGCAAAGTGAAGCCTCCTGCGTTGAATTGTTGGACTCGGGTTCCTGCTGGGCACGTCCGTAAGCTGGAAAAGGCATCGGGTGGCGTGTTAACCCGGTACCAAATGCGCCCTGACGTATTTGGACCTGGGCCAAATGATGACTCCGACTTGAAGGTGGCGTAAGTGCCAGCTTTGTTACTGCCATAACTGATACTGGATTGGGGCTCTTTCCATGATGATTTCCTTCCGATGCGGAGGCCGCAATGGACGCTAACGCGGTTCTCTCTCAAATGCGCGCCGCCGGTTTGGTGGTTGATTCGCTGAATGCCTGCGGAAAGATTGTGCGCGTTCCTGTTTGTGAGCCACGGCCAGATAAAGGTAGCGCAAAATCTGGCTGGTATGTGGTGCACGAATTCACACTAAGTTCTGGCGGCATTGGCCTAGCTGGTTCATTCGGCAACTATAAACTGGGTGAAGAGGCTAGCCAGAAAATTGACGGCTCTAGCAACTACAACGCGGCAGACAAAGCTGAATATGCCCGCAAGCGGGCTGAAGCTGAAAAGCGCGCGGCAGAGGAAGCGCAGCGGGCGGCAAATGAATGCGGCGTACGGGCGAACAAGATTTGGCAGAACCTGCCTCACGATGGCCCCAGTGCTTACCTGTCAAAAAAGCAGGTAGCGGCGTTTGGCCTGCGGTTCAGCCGCGGCAGCGTGGTGGTGCCTTTGTTTCGCAGCGGCGGTACCGATAACGGATCTGCCTTTAGCCTTAGCCTGGTTGGCCTTCAGTTTATTGACGCCACCGGCGATAAAAAATTTTTAACCGGTACGCCCAAGAAAAGCTCTTTTCACTGGATTGGTGATGTGCCGGCGGCTGGTGCTGTGTTGGATGTGCTGGTTGTTGAAGGCTACGCCACCGGTGCCAGCGCCCACATGGCCACGGGTCTGCCTGTTGCTGTGGCGTTTGATGCAGGCAACTTGATGCCCGTGGCAAAAGCCCTGCGTGATGTGCTGCCCCATGCGCGAATTTGCATTGCCGGCGATAACGACACTGAAACCGATGGTAACCCTGGTGTAACCCGCGCGCGATCCGCTGCCAGCGCTGTGAAGGGTTGCTGGGTAGTGCCCAGTTTTACGGAGGGCAATAGTAATGTCGCTGAGTGACTTTAATGATTTGCACAAGGCCCGCGGCCTGAACGTAGTGAAAGACCAGATTATGGCGGCTATTGAAGCTGGCCCTGCAATGAATGATCAACAGCCCGAACCTCCCCCCGCCCCCTCCGAAACTGGGGGGAAGGGGGAAGCGGTAGACCCTCTGGAAAAGGCTTTACAGCGCTACTCTCTTATCCATGGTGAAACCAAGATATATGACGCGCACTTGCAGAAGGTGTTCAAACAGGCGGGAATGAAAGCCACGCTGGGTAATGACCTGTTCAATGCTTGGGCCAAAGCACCCAACCGTAAAACCACCACCTGGGTTGAAGTAAACGGTAAACAGGCCGGTGCTAATTCGAATGACCCACTGCTGAAAATGATTGACCGCTTTGTGTACATCTACCCAACGAAGAACGCATGGGACCATCAGCGACAGGACATGGTGCCGCTGGAAGCGCTGAAAGCGTATTTGCCAACGGATTACACACGCTGGATGGAACACCCACGGCGTAACGTGATCGATCAAGAGAACGTTGTGTTTGACCCAACGCAGCAAGCCAACCCAGAAACGACGATTAACACCTTTACGGGCTTGCCCTTAATACCGGACGAACTAGCAAAAGAAAGCCGCTACCAGGCCTGTTCGGGCATATTCGAAATGCTGGGGCATTTGTGCAATCACGATGATGTGGTGGTTGACTGGGTGTTGCGCTGGCTGGCGTACCCACTTCAGAACGTAGGTGCCAAGCTGGATACTGCGCTTTTGTTCCATTCGGATATGCAGGGCAGTGGTAAGTCGCTGTTCTTCGGTGAGGTGATGACGATTATTTATGGCCGCTATGCGAGTGTGCTGGGCCAGCACCAATTGGAATCGCAATACACCGATTGGCGCAGCCGGTTGCTATACGCCGTGTTTGAAGAGGTGCTGTCGCGTACCGAAAAGCACAACCAGATGGGCACCATTAAACACATGATCACCGGCAGCACCCAGCGCATAGAGCGAAAGTTCGTGAGTGGCTGGGAAGAAGCCAACCACATGAACGGGGTGTTTCTATCAAACGAGATACAGCCGTTCCCGCTTGAGCCGTCTGATCGGCGGTTCCTGGTGGTGTGGCCCAAGCATACGTTGGCGGTAGATTTGCAGGCCCGGGTATCGCACGAATTGGAACACGGTGGGCCTGCCTCGTTCTACCAGCTGCTGCTGGATTACCCCCTGGGTGATTTCAGCCCGCACACCAAACCCTTAGAAACGACGGCCCGACAACGAATTATTGATTTCAGCCTGCCCGGGTTTGAGGTGTTCTTCCAGGATTGGAAGGCGGGTGACCTTGATATTCCCTACCAGTGCTGCACAACACGCGATCTGTATGTGTATTACAGGCGTTGGTGCCAGGAAACGGGCAACAGGCCAATGACAGAAACCAAGCTGATCACCATATTCTCCAGCCGTCTGGTTAAATCGCGTGAGCGGTACCGATATCGCGGTGTAGAGCACCAGTCGATGATGCTGTTGGTGGGCGACATGCCTAAGGACATACCCAAGATGACGTACCTGGGCACCTGTGTAACTGAATTCCGACACAAGCTTAGCAACCTGGAGCAGGAATGATGGCCGTGAGCAGCGTTTGGGCAAAAGCGTGCAGGGCACGTGCAGGGTCTAAAACCAACCCTGCACGCTCGCAGCCCTTTAACCGCAAGGGATGTGCAGGGTGTGCAGGGTGTGCAGGGTTTACCGCGCGCACGTGTGTATATTTCGCCAAATTGCGAAGACATAAAGCACTTATAATTTTTCCCTCGCGTGAGATAAATACTATGCACACCCTGCACACTATGCACAGACGTTGGGAGAGTAAGTCTAGAAGCGTGCAGGGTTGTTTTTAAACCCTGCACGTACCCTGCACATCTTTAAAAAATCTTTGGAGTAGTTTTTATGCTGGATGATACAAGGCAACGATTGATGGACTGGGGCACTTGGGTACGCAGTGGCGGCGTTAGCTCTGGTTATGCAGCTGTGAACCTAGTGGCCAGCGCAAATGGCTGTAGCGGTTATGAAGTGGCTGATGATGAGGCTTTGAAGGTTGATAGGGCGGTAGCCCGCCTGAAGCTGCGTGAGCCACAGCTGGGCAAAGTTGTATTGGCGTACTATGTTCGCCGCTGGGACTACTCCATGATTGGCCTGGACGTGAAGCTGGGCCGCGAAAAGGTGCGTGTGTTGCTGCGCAGCGCTGAAGCGTGGATTGATGGCGCTATGTCATAACTGATAATTAGTAAGGTATGCTTGACACTGTGCATGCATGAATATAGTCTTGAGCACGTAGGGTCACAAAACTGACTCTTGCACAGTAAGAGCCCCGAAAACCCGGTCAGAAATGGCCGGGTTTTTTTATGGGGAGACATTCAACGCCAGCCAGGGTAGTTCGTCAATGATCACGGTTGAAAGCATTATCACAGATATCCTGAAGCGTGAAGGCGGTAGTGTGGATCACCCGAAAGACTTGGGCGGCCCTTCCCGCTTCGGTATTACCCAGCGCACTGCGCGGGTTTACGGATGGAAGGGTGATGTGTTCGACATTGAAGAGAGTTTGGCCCGGGATATTTACAAGCACATGTATTACGTGGCACCTGGATTCGACAGCGTTGCTGTTTTCTCCAAGAAAGTTGCAGCGGAAATTATGGATACGGGTGTGAACATGGGCGTTACAGTCGCAGTTACGTTTTTACAGCGCGCCTTGAACGTCCTGAATCGCAGCCAGCGCGACTTCCCAGACCTGCAGGCAGATGGAATGGTTGGCCCGCAAACGCTGGGTGCGTTGAATGAGTTTCTTGAGCTGCGTGGAGTAGCGGGCGAGCGTGTATTGCTGCGCGCGCTAGACAGTATGCAGGGTTCTCGTTACATCGAAATAGCTGAACACCGTATGGATAACGAAGCGTTTGTGTTTGGCTGGTTTCAGCACCGTGTAGGCAGTTCGTAATGCTTGGTGATTCGGAAGATACAACACAGGACCGCAGAGGCTGGCACATCGATAAAGGCGTGCCGATCATTGTGATTCTAGCTCTGCTGAGTTTGGTCTGGCAGGGCGCGAAGGATCAGGCGCGGCAAGATGAGCGAATATCCATCAGTGAGCTGTCGATTCAGAGCATTCGCCAGTCGTTGATCAACGACCAGGTGCGAACCGAGAAGAAGTTCGAAGAGCTTAAAGTGGATTTGAGAATCATAGGCGGCAAGCTGGACAAGCTTAACGAGAGCCTGAACAGCCATGACTGACCTTTCGGGTGCACACCCAGACCCAAACCGCTGGTGGTTCCATCGCCGCATGATGGCTTACCTAAGCATTCTTGGCCTGTACGGGATTCTGTTTCAGGTTGCGCTGGGAACTATACCGGTTCACCTGGTGCCGCTGGCACAAACGCTGGCATACGTGTTCAGCGCCAACTTGTTGTACTACTACGGCGGCAATGCCGTTGAGGCCATCAAGGGAAAGCCATGATTGCTTATGCGAAACCTGCACTGTTTGTTGCCTTGGCTGCCAGCCTGAGTGCTGGTGGCTGGGTAGCTCGTGGTTGGTATGAGGGCGACAAGCAACTGGCCGTGGTGCAAGACAGGGCCGCCATAGCCGAGCTAATCCGCGCTGACTATTCAGGCATAGCCGGGCAAGTGGAAGCCAAGTTGGCAAAGTTGAAAGCCAATGAGCGGTTTATAGATCGAGGAATTATTCGTGAGATACACAAGCCGATATATCAGCGCGTTTGTTTTGAGCCTGAGCTTGTACGGCTGCTCAACGCATCCTTACGGGGTGAGCTTGAGCCCGGATCAACAGAGCCTTCTGGTGAAGTTCCCAGCGGTACCAGCACAACTCACTGATGGCACGGGCAGCGATGTTGCGTTGGTCATCAAGGAAACCGCAAGCCAATACCACGAGTGCCGCGTTCGCCACAACGGATTGGTTGATGCTGTAAAAGCAACGGGTCCTTTCCAGAGGTAGGCCCACTGAGGGTACGCAGAGT